>AUXO018072313.1_pt1 | contig 49897 bp, 36 predicted proteins | sample 768731 | NCBI WGS metagenome assembly AUXO01 (sample SAMN02715735, study PRJNA202380) | gut metagenome | biome: sheep rumen | host: Ovis aries | place: New Zealand: Palmerston North | reverse complement strand
TAGCAGTGAGGTTCCACCTCTTCCCATTCCGAACAGAGAAGTTAAGCTCACTAACGCCGATGGTACTGCGATGCAATGTGGGAGAGTAGGTAGGCGCCGTCTTTGAAAAGTGGAGACTTCAGGATTCTTTTCCTGGAGTCTCTTTTTTATCTCCATATCTCTACCTTTTTCTTTTTTATTTAATTCTTTTGTCTTTGATTTTGTTATAATTACTAGCTTTTCGTGTTAAAATCGTAATTTTTCTAGGTAAAAAACTTACGATTTACTTGTATGTGTCATTGAATAAGTTTATCTTTGCATCACTTTTCAAAATCGAGAGAAAGATATGATTGCAAATTATTCAAGCATTTTACTAGGTGGACTAATTATTCGACTGCAAAGCGTAGTTGAAAGTGAGTTTTGTGCTTGATTATTATGTAGAAAATATATAAAGCCTTTCTCACTTTCGTGTGAAAGGCTTTTTTAATGAGAATATAATTTAATATATGGCTGATAGACTATTTATTTTTGATACTACTCTTCGAGATGGGGAGCAAGTGCCAGGTTGCCAATTGAATACTGTAGAAAAGATTCAAGTGGCAAAACAATTGGAAGCTTTGGGTGTAGATGTAATTGAAGCGGGATTTCCTATATCAAGTCCAGGAGATTTCAATTCTGTTATTGAGATATCTAAAGCTGTTACATGGCCTACAATCTGTGCTTTGACTCGTGCTGTAGAAAAAGATATAGATGTGGCAGCAGAAGCATTAAAGTTCGCAAAGCATAAACGTATTCATACCGGTATTGGCACTAGTGATTATCATATTAAATATAAATTTAATTCGAATCGCGAAGAAATTATAGAACGTGCTGTAGCTGCAGTTAAGTATGCCAAAAGATTTGTTGAAGACGTGGAATTCTATGCTGAAGATGCAGGACGTACGGATAATGAATATTTAGCAAGAGTTGTAGATGCCGTTGTTCGTGCTGGTGCTACAGTAGTAAATATCCCTGATACTACAGGGTTTCGTCTCCCATTTGAGTATGGTTCAAAAATTAAGTATTTAATGGAGCATGTAGATGGCTTAAGTGCAGGGAAAGCTATTTTATCTACTCATTGTCATAATGATTTGGGAATGGCTACTGCAAATTCTCTTGAAGGTGTACTCAATGGAGCGCGTCAGGTAGAGGTTACTATTAATGGAATAGGTGAAAGAGCCGGCAATACTTCATTAGAAGAAGTTGTGATGGCCTTGAAAACTCATCCTTATCTGGATATAGACACTAACATTAATACTACTAAAATTTATCCTATAAGTCGTTTGGTATCTTCTTTAATGAATATGCCGGTGCAGCCTAATAAGGCTATAGTGGGGCGTAATGCCTTTGCCCATTCCAGTGGTATTCACCAAGATGGTGTTCTTAAGAATACTCAAACTTATGAAATCATGAATCCTAAGGATGTGGGAATAGATGATAATAGCATCGTTTTGACAGCACGTAGTGGACGGGCAGCTTTGAAACATCGTCTTCAAGTAAATGGTATAGATGTTGACGATGAAAAACTGGAAATGATTTATAAAGATTTCCTGAATTTGGCAGATAAGAAAAAGGAGGTTACCGACGATGATATTTTGATGCTTGCTGGTGCCGACCGAAGTGCAAATCACTTTATTAAACTAGATTATCTGCAGGTTACCAGTGGTGTGGGAGTTCGCAATGTGGCAAGTATCGGTTTGAAGATTGCTAATGAGAAATTTGAGGCAACCGCTACAGGTAATGGCCCTGTTGATGCCGCAATTAGATCATTAAAGAAAATCATTAATCGTGAAATGGTCATGAAAGAATTCACTATTCAGGCTATCAGTAAGGGCTCTGACGATGTAGGTAAAGTTCATATGCAGGTAGAGTACAATGGGCATATATACTATGGTTTTGGAGCTAATACCGACATTGTGGCAGCTTCAGTGGAAGCATATATAGATTGTATCAATAAATTTGTAAATAAGTAATAGCTTAGCTCGTAATGAATACACTATTTGATAAAATTTGGGATTCTCATGTAGTACAGGTTGTGGAGGATGGGCCTACACAATTATATATTGATCGTCTATTCTGTCATGAGGTTACCACTCCCCAGGCTTTCGATACTTTACGTGATAAAGGTATTAAAGTGTTCCGTCCCGAAAAGATTTTTGCTATGCCGGACCATAACACTCCGTCTGACCAACAGAATTTTATTAAAGATGATGTAGGTCGTAAACAGGTGGAGACGTTAAAAAAGAATTGTGAAGAATTCGGTATAACTCATTTTGGAATGGGTTCTAAGGATAATGGAATCATTCATGTGGTAGGCCCAGAGAAGGGATTATCTCTTCCTGGAATGACCATTGTATGCGGTGATTCTCATACATCTACTCATGGTGCGGTTGGCGCCCTAGCTATGGGTATTGGAACTAGTGAGGTGGCTGAGGTGTTAGCTAGTCAGTGTATTCTTCAGCAAAAACCTAAATCTATGTGTATTCATATAGATGGTGAGTTGAAAGAAGGTGTTACTGCTAAAGATATAGCTCTTTATATAATGGCACAAATGACAACTTCTGGTGCTACTGGCTATGTGGTAGAATATGCAGGTTCAACAATTCGGAGTCTTTCTATGGAAGGTCGTTTGACTTTGTCAAATTTGTCTATTGAAATGGGAAGTCGTGCAGGAATTATAGCTCCAGATCAAACTACCTTCAATTACCTTAAAGGAAGAGAGCATGCTCCTAAAGGAAAAGATTGGGATGATGCTGTAGCATATTGGAAAACCCTAAAGAGCGATGATGATGCCGTTTTCGACAAAGAGGTCTTTTTTAAAGCTGAAGATATACTTCCTCGTATTACTTATGGAACAAATCCTGGTGCTGGAATCCCTATAAATGGTAGGATTCCGACTTTAAACGAAATACCAGAAGCAGATAAGGTTGGTTTTCTATCACAGCTTGAATATATGCAGTTTAGACCAGGTGAGAAATTGGAAGGACATCCTATTGATTATGTATTCTTAGGAGCGTGTACAAATGGGCGCATTGAGGATTTTCGGGTATTTGCCAGTATAGTAAAAGGGAAGAAAAAAGCAGATCATGTTGTAGCATGGCTAGTTCCTGGTAGTTGGCTTGTTCGGAAACAAATTATAGAGGAAGGAATAGATAAAATATTAGAGGATGCAGGTTTTGAACTTCGTTTACCATCCTGTTCTTCTTGCCTAGCGATGAATCCAGATAAGGTTCCAGCAGGTAAATTATGTATTTCAACTAGCAATCGTAATTTTGTGGGTCGACAGGGCCCAGGTGCGCGTACCGTCCTTTGCTCACCATTGACTGCAGCTGCAAGTGCAATTACTGGTGTTATTACTGATCCTAGAAACATTTGATTATGAAAGCTAAATTTAACATAATTAATTCCACTTGTATTCCAGTGCAAATTGATAACTGTAATACAGATTTGATAATTCCGGCTCGTTATTTAGCCTCAACGACTCGTGATCCGAAGTTTTTTGGTAATGCTTTTATGCATGATTTACGTTATGATGCAGAAGGTAAGCCAATTTCAGATTTTGTACTAAATCAGCCAGCTTTTTCAGAGACTCCACATGAAGGAGTCCATGAAATTATTGTGGGAGGGCAGAATTGGGGCTCTGGTAGTTCCCGTGAGCATGCTGCATGGGCCATAGCTGGTTATGGGGTACGTGTAGTTATTACGTCCTCATTTGCAGATATTCATCGGAACAATCTTTTGAATTGTTTTGTTTTGCCAGTAGTTGTTACGAAAGACTTTCAGCAAGAATTGTTTGATAGCATTAATAAAAATCCAGATACCAAAGTAACTGTGGATGTTCCTAATCAAACCGTCACAAATAACGAAACGGGTCATAGTGAACATTTTGAAATCAATGGTTATAAGAAATACTGTTTGATGAATGCATTGGACGATATTGATTTCTTGCTAGAGAGTAGAGAAAAAATAGAAACATACGAACGTCAGAAATGAGTCATCTGGAAACAAAAAATAAGAAACCGCAGGTTAGGATTGAAATAATGGATACCACATTGCGTGACGGAGAGCAAACTAGTGGTGTTACATTTATTCCTCATGAGAAACTGCAGATAGCTCGTTTGCTACTGGAAGAATTGAATGTTGATCGAGTAGAAATAGCTTCTGCACGAGTATCAGACGGTGAAATGGACTCTGCAAAATATATTTGTCGCTGGGCTAAACGTCGTGGTTATTTAAATAGAGTTGAAATTTTAGGTTTCGTAGATGATGGGAAATCTTTAGATTGGATAGAAGCAGTAGGTGGGTGTGTAATTAATTTGCTTGCAAAGGGGTCTTTACGTCATTGCAAGGAACAGCTTAAGAAAAGTCCTGAAGAGCATCTTGCTGATATCTTGAGGAATATAAAAATGGCGCATGAAAGAGGCTTCGATGTAAATATCTATTTGGAGGATTGGAGTAATGGAATGAAGGATTCGCCAGAGTACGTATTTATGTTGATGGATGAATTAAAAGAATCTGGTGTAAAACGTTTTATGTTGCCAGATACCTTGGGTATTTTAAATCCTCTTCAAGTGATTGAATACTTCCGGAAAATGAGAAAGCGTTATCCTGACATTCATTTTGATTTTCATGCTCATAATGATTATGATTTAGCTGTAAGTAATGTCTTGGCTGCAGTTTTAAGTGGAGCAAAGGGATTGCATACGTCCATCAACGGATTAGGAGAGCGTGCGGGAAATGCCCCTCTTGCTAGTGTACAGGCCATTTTAAAAGACCATTTTAATGCAAAAACTAGTATTCGTGAAGGAAAACTAAATGCTGTTTCACACTTAGTGGAAAGTTACTCAGGTATAGCAATACCACCTAATAAGCCTATTGTTGGCAGTAGTGTCTTTACTCAAGTTGCAGGTATCCATGCTGATGGTGACAATAAAAACAACCTGTATTATAATGATTTGCTTCCAGAGCGATTTGGGCGTAAACGTGAATATGCATTGGGAAAGGCTAGCGGTAAGGCTAATATTCGGAAAAACCTTGAAGAGTTGGGCTTAGAACTCAGTGATGAAGCTATGCGCAAAGTAACTGCTAGAATCATCGAATTAGGTGATAAAAAGGAATTAGTTACCCAAGAAGATTTACCTTATATTATTAGTGATGTGCTTAAGCATAATACGATAGATGAAAAGGTTCGATTAGTTAGCTATATGGTTTCTACTGCTTATGGATTAAAACCTGTAGCTAGTATTCTCTTGGAGGTCAACGGAGTGGTATATGAGGAAAATGCCACAGGAGATGGACAGTTCGATGCGTTTGTGCGTGCAATTAGGCATATATACAAACAAAAATTAGGGAGAAAATTTCCTTGGCTATCTAACTATAGCGTAACAATTCCTCCAGGAGGAAGAACAGATGCACTGGTGCAGACTTCTATAGAATGGATTTTCAATGAAAGAACATTTCGAACTCATGCTTTGGATGCAGACCAAACAGAGGCAGCCATAAAGGCTACCATTAAATTATTAAATCTTATAGAGCCAACTTTTAATACTACTATGTGATGATAAAAAAACGATATTGGATATATTGTCTGGAGTTTTTATCTATCATCATTATTTATTTGATAATAAAAGTACGTGTTTCTAATGGTGAATATATAGATTGGAAACACGAATTATTAGTGAGTGTGTTTTGGTCGTTAGTACTGACTGGCTTTACAGCTTATGGGAAACATATAGGTAAAAGACAAAATAAACAATAAATCAAGTAAGATATGAATTTGAAGATTGCAGTTTTAGCAGGTGATGGAATTGGTCCTGAAATTATGGAACAAGGTGTAGCCGTATTGAGTGCTGTGGCTGAAAAGTATGGGCATAAAATAAGTTATAAGGAAGCTCTTTGTGGTGCACATGCTATCGATGAAGTGGGAGACCCTTTCCCCGAAGAAACTTTCAAAATTTGTGAAGAGGCTGATGCGGTCTTGTTTGCAAGTGTAGGAGATCCCAAATATGATAATGCCCCTTCTGCTAAAGTTCGTCCAGAACAGGGCCTTTTAGCCATGCGAAAAAAGTTGGGCCTTTTTGCAAATATTCGCCCTGTTACTACTTTTGATTGTTTAGTTCACAAATCTCCTTTAAAGGACGAACTGGTAAAGGGTGCGGATTTTATTTGTATTCGTGAACTTACTGGTGGTATGTATTTTGGTAAGAAACAAGAACCTACCTATAACGAGGCAATTGGAACAGAAGATGCATTGGACACTAATTATTATTCTCGTCCAGAGGTGGAGAGGATTTTGAAGGTTGCTTATCAGTATGCAATGCAGCGTAAAAAACATGTGACTGTTGTTGATAAAGCAAATGTGTTGGCCTCAAGTCGTTTATGGAGGAAAGTTGCACAGGAAATTGCGTCTCAATATCCTGAAGTTACGACAGATTATATGTATGTAGACAATGCTTCTATGCGGATGATACAAGAGCCACGTTTCTTTGACGTTATGGTTACAGAGAATACCTTTGGAGATATTCTGACTGATGAAGGATCATGCATTACAGGGTCTATGGGGTTGCTCCCATCTGCATCAACAGGTACGAGCACTCCAGTTTTTGAGCCTATTCATGGCTCATGGCCACAAGCTAAAGGCTTAAATATCGCTAATCCATTGGCCCAAATTCTATCAGTTGCTATGTTATTTGAGTACTTCGATTTGAAAAAAGAAGGTAATCTGATTCGTGAAGCGGTGAATGCATCTTTAGATTCTAATGTACGCACACCAGAAATTCAGGTCGAAGGAGGCTTAAAATATGGGACGAAAGAAGTGGGAGCTTGGATTGTAGACTACATTAAGAAAGCATAAAAATATCTAAAATCTAAAGCCGTTTCAAACTAAATTAAGATTCTGTGTGTAAGTTTGCAGTGTTTAAAGTTTAGTTTGAAACGGCATTTATTATATTTATGAGAAGGCTTACATTCCTATTTTTCTTGTTTTTTTATGTCTTGACGTCTCAATCTCAAGATAATAACCAATATCAGGCTCTTTTAGATTCAGCAGTAACGGCATCATCTACAAACCGGTTTGAGAAAGCCGTTAATTTCTATCTTCGAGTATTGGAGATAGATCCTAAAAATGCCGGTAATAGCCTGGTTCTTGGTAATTTAGGAAGTGTATATGAACGGATGGGGAATATAGAATCAGCCTTGGAATGTTATACGAAGGCTTTGGCTATAGAACCTAAATTAGTGCCAGTCTTGGAACAACGCTCCGGAATTTATTTGAGCAAAGGAGAAGATGCAAAGGCTCTTCAGGATTTTAATATGATATTGACTCAACAGCCAGATAATGAATTGGCGTTATTAGGTCGTGCATATTTGCGTATGGAACTGAAGATGTTTCAAGAGGCTCGTATGGATTTAAATAGTCTTTTGCTAAATTATCCACAGAATAAACAAGGCGAACTGGGGATGGCCATCCTTTGTCAGAAAGAAGGTAAATTTGAGGAATCTGCTGAATTATTTGCAAATTTGATAGAACGATATCCTTCAGATCCTAGTTTGTATGAAGCTAGGGGAAATATGGAGCGTGAGGCCCATTGGTTTGAATTAGCATTGATTGATTATGAAGAAGCGGGTCGCTTAAGTAAAAACGACCCTGTCTATAATGTCATGCAAGCTTTGGTGTACTTAGATCAAAATAAGAAGAAAAGTGCTAAACGCATGCTTGAACGAGCGGTTCGTGATGGCATGCCTCGTGCATCTCTAGAAGAGTATTTTGTAAAATGTAAATAATCATTTTGATTCATGCTCTAGGATGAGAGCAACGAAAGAGGCTCCATATTTTTGCTTTTTAAATTCAGCAATACCACTTATAGCCCCAAATGCTTCAATAGTTTTTGGTTTGATGGTAGCTATAAGATGTAACACCTTGTCTGAAAGTACTATATAAGCTGGATAACCTTGCTCATCGGCTAATCTCTTCCTTAGTTCTCTAAGTTTTTCAAACAGAACATCATCTTCTTCTCTTGTAATAATAGTAGAAACTTTTATCGCTTTTTTCTTGTCCTTACGTAGAATAGACTCTTCTCGTTGTATAACTACTAAATTAACTTTAGCCTCTCCATAAAGGACTTGTTTTCCTAGTGGGGTGATTTTAATATGCTTGTCCTCCATATAGTTTATCTCATAGAATCCCATTTGTAGCATTTGTAACATGTAGTTGTGCCAGTCTCTTCCTGGGATATCTCTTCCAACTCCAAATGTTTTGAGTTTGTCATATTGGTATTGAACAACATCTGAAGAATAGGTGCCTCTCAGTATGTCAATTGTACAGCCAACTCCAATCTTTTCATTAGTTCTCATGATTGCAGATAAAGCTTTTTGAACGATGATGGTCCCGTCAAAAATCTGTGGAGGTTTTTTGCAGACGTCACAGTTCCCGCATTGGCAAGTACTATTTTCTCCAAAATAATTTAATAGTATGCGTCGGCGACAGACTTGTGACTCTGCATAATTTTGCATGAGTCGGAGTTTGTCTATATTTAATGATTGCTGTCCGGTTTCATTAGCAAATTGTGTAAGTGTTATGATGTCTTGTAATGAATAAAATAGTAGTGTGTCACTAGGTAATCCATCTCGCCCCGCTCTACCTATTTCTTGGTAGAAATTTTCAATACTTTTAGGAAGATTATAATGAATTACCCATCTGACATTGCTTTTATCTATTCCCATGCCAAATGCCACAGTTGCACATATAATAGCTATTCGGTCATTGATGAAATCCTCTTGGATTTTATTCCTTTCTAATGCAGATAATCCAGCATGATAAACACCTGCTATAATTCCTTCCTTTTTTAATTTCATAGCTACTTTTTCTGTGGTTTTGCGAGTCATGCAATATATAATACCACTATCTCTTGGATGATCATCTATGAAGTGAATGATAGTACTTATTTTTTCTTTTTCATTATAATCTTTCTTAACATCCAAACTGAGATTAGGCCGATCAAAGGAACTGATAAAAATTTTGGGATTGTTTAAGTTCAGTTGTTTTATAATATCTTCTCGGGTTGTTTTGTCTGCAGTTGCTGTCAAGGCAACGATGGGGATATTAGGGAATAAGTCTCTAATTTGTCCTAGTTGAGTGTACTCCGGGCGAAAATCGTGTCCCCATTGGGATATGCAATGAGCCTCATCTATAGCAAATAGAGATTTTTTCATATCTTTAAGAAGGGCATTAGATTCAAGGATAAGTTTTTCTGGAGAAATGTAAAGTAATTTGATGTGTCCCATCCTACAATCATACCGGATGCTTAAGTTTTCACTGTCAGTGTTGTTACTGTTTAAGGCTGCAGCGGCAATACCATTGGCTTGAAGGTTTTCTACTTGGTCCTTCATTAATGAGATTAAAGGGGAAACGACAATAGCGGTGCCGTCTTGCATAAGTGCAGGAATTTGGAAGCATATAGACTTACCGCCACCGGTAGGCATTAGTACCAGTGCATCTTTCTTGCTCAATAGATGTGTGATGATTTCTTCCTGCTGTGGTCTAAACGAATTGTATCCAAAATAGGACTTAAGTGTAGTCAACATAAGTTAATCACATAATCACTGCGAAGATAAGAAAAAAAAGGATGAATACTTGTAAATGTCGTAAAAAAAAACGAAATTTGCATGTACATTTCAATGGGCTTAAGTTAAACCAAAGCTTAGTTTATTTGCGGGAAAGTATGGGAAAATATAATTTGACAGAGGTAAAAGATAAAGATGCTACTTATCGTACATTGATTCGGCCGGAGCTAATGGATGAACTATATGACAAGATATTGAATCTTATTGTCGTTCAAAAGAAGTATAAGGATCCCGATTATTCTGCTAAGAAAATGGCTGAAGATTTAGGGACAAATACTCGATATATATCTGCAGTGGTTAGTATGCGCTTTGGTAAAAATTATTCAAGTCTTGTAAATGAGCATAGGATAGAGGAAGCAAAATATCTGCTTGTAGATAAACGTTATGCTGATGCAAATATAGAAGACATAGGCGCTATGGTAGGTTTCTCTAATCGTCAGTCTTTTTATGCAGCATTTTATAAGTTCACAGGTCAGACTCCAAGAGGATATAGAATGAAACATAAAATTAAGAAATAAATAAATAGATTAAGGAGTGATGCTATGATAGTTCACTCCTTTTTTATGATACAATTATGAAACATGATTTTCAATATATAGATGAAAGTTTTGCCGACGTTCAACTCCTTCATTACAAGGTGGAAGGTTTTGATGAGTTGACCCTTCAGCAGAAAGAATTAATATATTACCTTTCTGAAGCTGCTCTTTATGGCCGGGATATTCTTTTTGATCAGAATGGGAAATATAATCTACGCATCCGTAAAATGCTGGAGGCCATACATATGGCAAATGGAATAGATAAGGAAACGGAAAACTATAAAGCCTTGGAGGTCTATTTGAAAAGAATTTGGTTTTCCAACGGAATTCATCATCACTATAGTTACGAAAAATTTACCCCAGGGTTTTCAGCTGATTATTTGCGTAGTCTAATTAAAATGGTAGACCCTATAAACCTACCGTTAGAAGTAGGACAGGATGTAGATAGCTTCTGTGATGAAATATTTCCTGTTATTTTTGATTCCACAATAGATGCAAAGAGGGTAAATCAATCAGAAAGTGAGGATTTACTATTAACTTCTGCTTCTAATTATTATGATGGTGTTTCACAATCTGAAGCTGAGGCTTTTTATCAGGTTCAAAAGGATTATAGCGATAAAACCCCTGTCATGTATGGGTTGAATTCTCGTTTGGTTAAGGAAAATGGAATTCTAAAAGAAAAGGTTTGGAAAAGTGGGGGACTTTATTCGGATGCTATAGATAAGATACTTTATTGGCTAAAAAAAGCAAAGACTGTGGCGGAAAACGAAAAGCAGATTGCGGTTATTCAGAAATTAATAGAATTCTATGAGACGGGAAATCTGAAATTGTTTGATGAATATAGTATTTTATGGGTTGATGATGTAGAGTCTCATGTTGATTTTAATAATGGCTTTATTGAGACTTATGGTGATCCATTAGGCTATAAGGCTAGTTGGGAGTCAATAGTTAATTTCAAGGATTTGGTTGCCACTTACCGGACAAAGATTATCAGTGAAAATGCTCAATGGTTTGAAGATCATTCACCTGTAAATTCAAGATTCAAAAAGAAAGAAGTAAAAGGGGTTTCTGCTAAAGTAATTACTGCGGCTATTTTATCTGGGGATTTATATCCTGCAAGTGCTATTGGTATAAATCTTCCTAATTCAGATTGGATTAGGAGTGTCCATGGTTCAAAAAGTGTGACGATTGGGAATTTGACAGAAGCTTTAAAAAAAGCAGCTCATGGAAATGGCTTTATGAAGGAGTTTGTCTATAGCCAGAAAGAACTTGAATTAATTGATAAATATAATGATTTGACAAATGATTTACATACAGACCTTCATGAGTGCTTGGGACATGGTTCAGGAATGATATTGCCTTCTACAGATCCAGATGCTTTGAAATCCTATGGTGCTACCATAGAAGAAGCTCGAGCTGATTTGTTTGGACTTTATTATATGGCTGACTCCAAATTGGTGGATTTAAATCTACTTCCAGATAGTGAGGCTTATAAAGCTCAATACTATACTTATATGATGAATGGATTAATGACCCAGCTGGTTCGTATCGATTTAGGAAAAGAATTGGAGGAGGCCCACATGAGGAATAGGGCATTAATTGCATATTGGGTATATGAGCATGGCAAGGAAAATAATGTAGTTGAATTTGTAAAGAAAGATTCTAAAACTTATGTTAGAATAAATGACTATGCGGCTTTACGTAGCTTGTTTGGTGATCTTCTTGCCGAAATCCAGCGAATAAAGAGTGAAGGTGATTATGAAACTGCAAAAAGATTGGTAGAAAAGTATGCTGTAAAGATTAATCCTGCCTTGCATAAAGAAGTCAAAGAACGCTATGAAAAATTGAATTTAACTCCTTATAAAGGTTTTGTAAATCCCCAATATATAGCAGAATGGGATAGTGATGGGAAACTGAAGGATGTTAAAATCACTTATAGAGAAGGCTTTACAGAACAAATGCTTCGTTATGGAAAAGAATATAGTATTTTGCCACCGATAAATAAATGATATGGATTTAGCAGAACAGGTAAGGGATATTAAAGCCCAGTTTCGTCTATCAATGAATGGTGTTGCTTCTTCAAGAATGCGAGAGCAAGGCTTAGTTTACCATTTGAATTTCGGTATTGAGTTGCCTCGATTACGGGAAATAGCATCTGAGTATACTCCGAATCATGAATTAGCTCAGATTCTATGGAAAGAAAATATACGTGAATCCAAGATATTAGCAACAATATTAATGCCTGTTGATCGATTTATCCCTCAGCTAGCTGATATTTGGGTTGAGCAGATTCCAACGCAAGAGATTGCTGAAATAGCAGTAATGAACCTTTTTCAAAGACTTCCTTATGCAAGTTCTATTGCTTTTCGTTGGGTTTCAGATTGTAGGGAAATATTTCAAGTCTGTGGTTTTTTATTACTCACTAGACTTTGTATGTTAAAACGGGAATTCAATGAATCTGCTGCATATGAATTGGTAGATCAGGCTATTGTTGCGATGCAGGATGAGAATATTCGTGTTGCTCAACAAGCATTTATTTTGCTTAGGAAGTATATACAAATAGGGAAAAAGCAGGCTAAGGAGGTATTAGATGCAATAAAACCCCTGCCCCAAAATGAAAATCCTCGTCTTTCTGGTTGGATAGATCAACTTAGGTTTGAATGTACCTTATGAGTTCTATATCACTTTTCATGTCTTTTTTTTTCATAATTCCTTAAAAAGTCCTACCTTTGGAGCTATAAAGTGCAAACTATGGAAAGGGAGCCTCAATTCGATGAATTGACTAAAGCATTTAGTGCCTATCTGAAGGCAAAAGGTGGAAGATTTACTCCTGAGCGTGCCACAATTATTAGGGGTATTCAGCAGTATCTGTCCCACTTTACCTTAGACGAATTGAAGGTTTATTTAGATGAGGAGCATTTTCGGGTATCTCAGGCAACATTATATAATACATTAAATGAATTGGTGGCTGCAGGCTTTGTTACTAAATTTATGGTAAAGGATAAGGCCTATTATGAAGTTGTTTTCAATAGAAAATCTTTTTGTCATCAGATATGTACTAACTGTGGAAAAATTACAGAGTTTTGTAATGCTGAATTAGATGAAATGATACTTACTTCTAAATATAAGCGCTTTTCAATTAGTGATTACACATTAATGACTTATGGTATCTGCTCAGCATGTAAAGCTTTACTGAAAAGAGCCAGTAGAAAGAAAAAAACCAAAAAGTAAATTATAAAATGAAAGTAGATGTCTTGTTAGGTCTCCAGTGGGGTGACGAAGGCAAAGGTAAGGTTGTAGATGTTCTTACTCCAAACTATGATGTTGTAGTTCGTTTTCAAGGTGGGCCAAATGCAGGCCATACCTTAGAGTTTGAAGGTCAAAAGTATGTACTCCGTTCTATTCCTTCAGGTATTTTCCAAGGGGACAAATTGAATGTAATTGGTAATGGCGTAGTTTTGGATCCTGCTCTCTTTAAAGCTGAGGCTGAGGCTTTAGAGGCTTCAGGTCATCCGTTGAAAGAGCGTCTTCATATTTCAAAGAAGGCACATTTAATTTTACCTACTCATCGTATCTTGGATGCGGCTTATGAGGCAGCTAAAGGAAAGTCGAAGGTGGGTACAACAGGTAAAGGTATTGGTCCAACTTATACGGATAAAGTTAGTCGTAATGGTTTGCGTGTGGGCGATATACTTTGCAATTTTGAAGATAAGTATTTGGCAGCCAAAGCACGTCATGAAACCATTTTGAAGAGCCTCAACTATAAATACGATATCACCGAATTAGAAAAGAATTGGATGGAAGGAATTGAATACCTTAAACAATTTCATCTGGTGGATAGTGAGCATGAGATTAATAATCTATTGAAGGCAGGAAAGTCAATTCTTTGTGAAGGCGCCCAGGGCACAATGCTTGATGTAGACTTTGGTTCTTATCCATTTGTCACTTCTTCTAATACGATTTGTGCAGGTGCTTGTACAGGTTTGGGCATAGCTCCAAACAAGATAGGTGAAGTTTATGGTATTATGAAGGCTTATTGTACCCGTGTAGGTGCTGGACCATTCCCAACAGAATTGTTTGATGAAACAGGCAAGAAAATACGTGATTTAGGTCATGAATATGGTGCAGTAACAGGACGTGAACGTCGTTGTGGTTGGATAGATCTAGTTGCGTTGAAGTATGCAATTATGATAAATGGTGTAACCCAGCTAATAATGATGAAGAGTGATGTCCTTGATGATTTTGATACTATTAAGGCTTGTGTTGGATATAAAATTGATGGAAAAGAGATAGATTATTTCCCTTACGATATTATGGAAAATGAAGTAGAACCCATCTATGTGGAAATGCCAGGGTGGAAGACTGATATGACCAGGTTTACTTCAGAAAATGAATTTCCTGAGGAATTTAATGCTTACATCGATTTCTTAGAAACAGAGTTAGAAACTCCAATAAAGATAATTTCAATTGGTCCTGACCGTGAACAAACTATAGTTCGTTATACAGAATAATAGTAGGAGTTTACATAGAAAGAGGCACACCTAATTGATGTGCCTCTTTTTTAATAAGCTATGTAAGGAGATAATCTTTCTATGTCTTCGGCTTGAAAATCATTTAAAAGTGCTAGTTGGTTAATGTCTTTTATTTTTCCATATTTCTGCCTATAATCCCAAATTGCTTTAGCTCTATAATAGTTTATATAAGGGTGTTTCCGTAGTTGGTTTACTGTAAGTTTGTTTATCTCTATTTTTTGTACATCTACTTGTATGTCTAAATAATCAAGGATTGATGCTGGAACTCCTTCTATTTCCAATACTTGTTCTTTTTTATAAAATCCTCCTAATTTTTTACGATATTGGATAATAGCAATAGAATACCCTCTTCCAATACCTGGAATTTTCATGAGTTGTGAGCTATCTGCATGATTCAGTTCTATGGTTTCTCCTTTTTGAAGTTTACTTGGATAGATCTTGCGTAAAGAGTCTTGACGATGCTCCCATAAAGCTTTTTGTTCAGCTCTCTTTTTTTCTCGTTCCTTTTTTAATTCATAAAATGAATCTTTGAGAGCAAGAAATTTTGCTAGTCTTTTTTCTCTTTTTATTGCACGGAGTTCATTTACCTTTGCGAAAGAATCTTTTAATTCTAGATATCTTTGTTCCCTCTTTTGGGCTCTTTTTTCTTTTTGTTCGCGTAATGAGTCAAAATCTATATCTAATCTACTTGATTCTGATAAGTTTTCCTTTATTGAAAAAGAAGACGTTGTTTTAGATTTGTGGTTAATCGATGCTATGATAGTCAAAATGACAATCATTCCGAAAAGGACGTTGATAACACGTCTATCAGATTTCGGAAATTTATTGAGTGACAAGTTTTATTCTTTATTTTTAGGATACAATCCCATAGATGCTGCTTTTTCTAACATAAGTTGGAATGCAGCTTCGTGATCATTGGGTATTTTCCCATCTAAAATGGCATCTTTAATCAATTCTTTAATTTGCCCGATTTCAGAACAAGGTGGCAATCCTAAAACCTCCATGATTTCTTTGCCATCTACAGGCGGTTGAAAATTCCGAATTCTATCCTTTTCTTCAAGGTCAATGAGTTTCTTACGAACTAATTTGAAATTATCTAGGAAACGAAGTTTTTTAGTTTCATTTTTAGATGTTATATCGGCTTCGCATAATGTCATAAGATCATCAATATCATTTCCAGCCTCAAAAAGAAGGCGTCTTACAGCTGAGTCTGTAACAATGTCATCGGCTATAGAAATAGGACGCATGTGCAAAGCTACAAGTTTTTGCACATATTTCATTTTTTCATTTAGGGGAAGTTTCATGTTACGGAATATCTCAGGAATCATCTTTTCACCGATAGAATTGTGGTTGTGAAAAGTCCAGCCACTAGTTGGTTCCCAACGCTTACTTTTTGGTTTGCCAATATCATGGAGTATTGCAGACCATCTAATCCATAATTTATGGTCTTGGTCATCCCATTTTTGAGTGGCCTTAGCTATATTGTCAAGAACTTCTAAGGTATGAAAAAAGTTGTCTTTATGCGCTCTTCCATTGATCTTTTCAACACCATGTAATGCGTAAAGTTCGGGAAAGATTATTTCTAATAAGCCTGTTGAGAAGAGTAGCTCAAAACCGATAGAAGGGCAAGGGGCTAGAATGATTTTATTCAGTTCATCTGCAATGCGTTCCTTAGAAATAATTTTAATCCTTTCTTTGTTGGAAATTAAAGCATCGTAGGTCTCTTGTTCAATGGTAAAATTCAATTGTGTTGCAAAGCGGATGCAACGCATCATGCGTAGAGGATCATCGCTAAAGGTGATGCTTGGATCCAGGGGGGTAGCAATAATTCGGTCTCTTAAGTCCCAAACGCCATCAAATGGATCCACTAGTTCTCCAAATCTTTCTTTGTTTAGGCAGATTGCCATAGCATTTATAGTGAAGTCCCTTCGATTTTGGTCATCTTCTAAAGTCCCATCTTCTACAATGGGCTTTCGGGAATCATGGCTATAGCTTTCTTTACGTGCACCAACGAATTCTACTTCCACTTGGTGATATTTGACTTGTGCGGTTCCAAAATTCTTAAAAACGGAGAGATGTGCACTCTTTCCCAACTTCTTTGATAACGCTTTGGCTACTTCTATGCCAGATCCTACTACTACAACATCAATATCTTTTGAAGGGCGTTCTAAAAAAAGATCTCTGACAAAACCTCCTACTACGTAACATTCAATGCCAAGTTCATCGGCAATGTTACTTATTTGGTGGAAAATTGTGTGGTTAAGCTCTTTGACGAAATCTTCACGTGTAAGTTCCCTCATTAATTATCTTTTTGTTAATTCGGGTGTAAAGATAGTGTTTTTTCATGGAACTTTTATTACTTTTGTGACTTGAAAATTAAATTTTAGAATATGAAGCAACTTATATTTTTCATTTTGGGTTTGTCCTGTCTTGCATCATGCACTGATAGTATAGAGAAAAAAGCGAACACTTACTATGTTTTAGCAGAACAGGCATTTAAAAAAGGAGCCTATGAAGTTGCTCGTGGACAGATAGATAGTATTCGCTTGAATTACCCAAAGGCATTTGAAACTAGAAGGAAGGCAGTCAAATTTCGTTTGGAGATAGATTTGGCAGAAGCCCAACAGGCTGTAGAGGAATCGGATGGGATTATCCAGCAGAAGACGGAACTGGTAGAGCGTATGAAAAATAAGATGATACTAGAACCAGTTAAGGGAACTGTTGGAAATTATGTTTCTCCAGATCAAACTTTGGATAAAATAGCTCATAATATGTTACGTGCCCAAGTTGATGAACATGGACTTTTAACATTGACATCAATTTATTGTGGGTCTTTAGGTCATAACGCAGTAAAAGTAGAGTCTGAAGGTCAGTCTTTACAAACTCCAGCTAGTTCCGCAACCTTCCGTTCTGAAAGTAATGGTGTTGAACTAGAGGAGGCAGTTTTCAGCAATGACCACGAAGTGGGTATCTCGGCTTTTATCTCACAACATGTAGGTAAAAAAGTGTTGTTGACTTATATCGGTAAAAGTAAGAATGAAACTATAACTATGAATTCTTCTGATACAAAAGCTATTTCTGATATTTATGACCTGTATTTACAAATGAAAATATTGAATGATGCTAGAGTTCGTTATGCTGATGCATGTGAAAAGATAAAGTTCATTCACAAGAGAATGAATGGACAAGAAGGAAGCATAAATGCTGATAATGAATAATTAGAGCTGTTTTAGTGCCAACTTGATTACCTTTTCTACTGAGGCTGAAGGGTCATCCTTAAGAATACTTACAACCACCTTTTGTGAAGCAGATGCTTGAAATCCTAACATGGTGAGTGCAGAGGTAGCTTCTTCCTGTATCTCCTTTGAAATAGGATTTTTCTCACCAAGTCCTAGGGTATTACTTTGGCTGGCTACATCTGTTTTTATGATTTTATCTTTTAAGTCGACAATAATTCTTTGTGCAGTTTTCAGACCTATACCTTTCACATTCTTCAGTAGTTTAGCATTATCAGTGGATATGGCATCCACTAATTCTGTAGTAGTAAGAGATGAGAGGATCATGCGTGCCGTATTTCCACCAATGCCAGAGACACTAATCAAAAGTAAAAATAGTTCACGTTCTTGCTTGTTTGAAAACCCCCATAGTGTGAAAGCATCTTCACGGATTGCTTCATAAATATAAAGTTTTACATCTTTGTGACCTTGTATGGATGCATACGTATTTAAAGAAATGTTCACTCCATAACCCACGCCATGGCATTCTACAACTGCAAGTGCAGGTGTTAGTTCTGTTAATTCGCCTTTAATGTAATCTATCATTTTTATTATTTTAAGTAAAATAAATTTCCTATCTGACTGATGACTTCTTCTTGGATAAGTATCCTAATAGCTTGTTCTATCACATCTATTTCTTGTCCTTGCAACAATTCAGTAAGTTGATGGGGTTTTTTGTCTTTCAGTATTTCTATGATCATTTTACTGGCTTCATTAAAACACTTGATACTTTTGGGCTTTTTTTTCTTCTCCAAACAAACATCGCAGTGCCCGCAAGGATGTATTTTCTCTTCACCAAAATATCGTAATAACATTTCACTTCTACAAGTGTTTTTGCTTTCCGCATATTCTATCATGGATTTAATACGGAGTTCAAGTTGACTTTTTCGGTTTTCATAGATTTCTTTTGGGAAATAAATCCGTGTACTGTCAACCCTTTTTTGCATATATGTGATGTATGGAGTATGTTTTCTTGGAATATAATGTATAATTCCGATTCTGGAAAGTGAAATAAGGTTTTCATATACCTCCATTCGAGTCAAGTTCGTAACATGAGCAAGTAGATCTTCTTCTATGTAGACATAATCTGCAAATACACCGCCATAACAACGAAGGATACCTTGTATTATTTTATCCTTTGTATCTCCTAAATCTTGGAATTTGTATAGATCATCTCTTTTAACAGTAAACATTAATCTAGAGTTGCTCTCCTGTTCTTCTGTATAATCTATCAGTCCAATTTGACTAAGTAGTTTTAAAGCACTATATGTTTGTACTGGATGATGTTTAAACAGTATACAGAATTCTTCAAGGTTGAATTCTTTGGTTACCATAAAACCATCTCCCATGGCCATTTGATAATAATAGGCCAGGTGCTCATAGACATTTTGAATAAATTCTTTGCTTGGATATGCTTCAGAAATATGTTTTAAGAGTTTAGTCCGGTCTCCTTTGTGATAGAGTAGAACAGCATAGGCTCTCAAGCCGTCACGCCCAGCTCTTCCTGCTTCTTGAAAATAGGCCTCGGGAGAGTCTGGTAGCTGAATGTGAATGACAAGCCTTACATCAGGTTTGTCTATACCCATGCCAAAAGCGTTGGTCGCAACCATGACGCGTATTTCGTCATCATGCCAAGCTTTTTGGCGTTGGTCTTTTTCTAAATTTGATAATCCTGCATGGTAAAAAGTTGCTGTAACCCCATTTTCAACTAACCATTTGGCTATGTCTTTAGTAGATTTTCTGTTTCGCACATATATAATGGTAGAACCAGGAGTGCTATTAAGAATATGTAAAAGTTCACCTTCCTTATCTTCAGTGTGTCGAACTATGTAAGACAAGTTTTCACGTTCAAAACTCATACGAAAGACTTGTCCGTTATTAAATTCTAATTTTTCCTGAATATCTTTTACAACCTCTATTGTTGCGGTTGCTGTTAATGCTAATATAGGGGTATTAGGAAGTAATTTGCGAATTTCTGCTATTTTTAAATAAGAAGGGCGAAAATCATATCCCCATTGAGAAATGCAATGAGCTTCATCAACCGTGATGAAGCTAATTTGCATATGCTGAAGTTTTGTTTGGAAGATTTGTGTAGATAGACGCTCTGGTGACACATATAGGAATTTATAGTCGCCTAAGATGCAATTGTCTAATGCTGTTAAAATCTCTTGACGTGTTAAGCCTGAATAGATAGCTGTGGCTTTAATACCTTTCTGCCTGAGATTCTGAACCTGATCCTTCATTAAAGCTATGAGTGGGGTCACAACTATACATGTACCTTCCTTTGTCAATGCAGGAACTTGAAAGGTAATAGACTTGCCACCACCAGTTGGCATAAGGCCTAATGTGTCACGTCCCTTTCCAATGCTTTCAATTATATCTTTTTGAATGCCCCTAAAATGGTCGTAACCCCAGTATTTTTTGAGGATGCTTTCGTACATTTTTATTGGATAGGTTCACATGGTTGAATATCTTCTATTTGTAGTTGAGGCTCGCCTCTTTTATAGATGTTGTCTTCTATTGTATAACAAATGTCAAATGCTCGTTTTGTTTTGATGTAACGGGCCTGAGAACTTTGTCCAAAGGCAATTCCATTCATGATTTGATTAGACTTGTTGTCTACCAATTCTAATTTGATATGTTCTTGTTCTCTTCCAACCACTTTGCTGGTGCCATAATCGTATACGTTATGAGTACAAAAAACGGGCTTTTGATTGTCAGGACCAAATGGGCGGAACTTCTTTAGATCTAAATGAAATTTCTGCGTAATGTCTTTAAATTCTAATTCTGCATCTATAAAAAGGTTTGCCCTCGTTTGTTCTGGTTCTATATGTTCAGCCACATACTCTTCAAAACGACGGGAGAATTCTGGAACATTTTCAACTTTGAGTGATAAGCCAGCAGCATACGTGTGTCCTCCAAAGTTTTCAAGGAGATCGCGACAGTTTTCAATAGCTTTGTAAACATCGAAGCCTGATACACTTCTGGCTGAGCCAGTAGCAATGTCATCTGTTCTGGTTAGAACAACAGCTGGACGATAATATATCTCCGTTAGACGTGATGCGACAATACCGATAACCCCTTTATGCCAATCTTCATTAAATATAACGATACTTTTCTTGTTTTTTAGACTCGCATATTGCTCAACCAGTTCGTTGGCTTCTTCTGTCATTTGCTTGTCTAGATCCTTTCGTGTTTCGTTGTATTGGTTAATCTGATTTGCCAATTCTAATGCTTTAGGGAAATCTTTTTCTACCAGAAGCTCCACACTTTGCTTGCCATTTTGGATGCGACCAGAGGCATTTATTCTAGGTCCGATTTTAAAGACAATGTCACTCATGGTTATGTCACGTCCAGATAGACCACATACATCTAGAATAGCTCGTAGACCTACACTAGGATTCGTGTTAAGTTGTTTTAAACCATGGCAGGCTAAGATCCGATTTTCTCCCATAATAGGGACGATATCTGAAGCTATGCTAACAGCCACTAAGTCAAGCAAAGGAGTCAGTTGGCTCATTTCTATGCCGTTATTTATGGAAAATGCTTGCATAAACTTAAAACCTACGCCACACCCGGAGAGGTGAGGATAGGGATAGTGGTTGTCTATACGTTTCGCATTTAAGATAGCAACTGCTGGAGGTAGAATCTCATCAGGAACATGATGATCACAAATAATGAAATCAATCCCCCTTTCTTTGGCATACGTAATTTCCTCAACGGCTTTAATGCCACAATCAAGTACGATGACTAGTTTAACTCCGGTTTCTGCGGCATAGTCTACACCTCGGTGGGATACACCATATCCTTCTTCATACCGGTCGGGTATGTAGTAATCTACATTTGAGTAGAACTGAAGAAGGAATTTGTAGACGAGTGCTACAGCCGTAGTACCATCAACGTCATAGTCTCCATACACCAATACTCGTTCTTTTCTACCCATTGCCAAATTTAAACGCTCAACAGCCTTATCCATGTCATTTAATAGAAAAGGGTCGTGGAGCTCACGGAGATGAGGGCGGAAGAACTTTTTTGCTGCTTCTGCAGTGGTGATGCCTCGTGCCATCAAAAGTCGAGCTAGCACAGGGCTGATATTAAGCTCTTTTGCTAGCAGCTTAGCCGCCTCTATTTGTTCTGATGTAGGAGGTTCGTAATTCCATTTGTAGTTCATTTATATTTATTTTTTCTTTTATCTTGTCTCAGGAGTGCAATTGATTAAAGGGAAATTGCACATTCAATCGGTAAAAATACTAAAAAAACATGAAAAAGCCCCTATTTCTATATTTAATTAACAGAAATAGTGGCTTTTTCTCGGATTATATGTGTTATCCGTTAAGCAGATACTATCATTATAGCTTTCCTCTATAGGATGTGTGTAGTGGCTTGGATATTTCCCTTTATATTGATGCGCTCTGCTTCAGAATTCCAATAAATACCAAGTCGCATTTTAAACATTACTAGACTAATTGATTATTGAACTTTGATTGTTTGTTCCGCAACATTCCAGCCTTCAATAGTCAACTTGCATCCCTTCGGAAGTTTGCTGACAGGGAGCTTGCAGGTAATGGCTTTGTCTGAATTGGGCTCCATAGTGAAATAGTTATCAGAATAGAATAATGGAGTTATTAGTTCACCTCTCTTATCCTTTAGAACCAATCTGACAAAGAATGCTACTATGTCGGAGGTGTTCTGAATAGTTATGACAAGTTCAGACTGTCTATTTACACTAGCTTTTACAATCGGCTTTATCATAGGCAAGGTTGTCAGTTTGCTATAATCTCCGTATGAATGCATTGGGGTCGTAATCCAATCAGATTTTTGCCAATCGTGTACATCTGGTTTATCAGTCAGTACATAGTCGTTTAAGATGACATTACTACTTGTTTCCAATTTCAGGAGTAAGAATGCATTCCCCTTTATTTCACTGACCTTAAAGACCTTTTGAGGAACTCTAGGTTGAGACTCAACCATCTTTGAATCTTTTGCCAATATCTTCCCATCTAGACCATATATAGTCATGCTCGCTTTCATGTTATGTGTGCGTTGTGTATCGTTGACTACCCATATATTTCCATTGTAGTCATAAATAAGTTGACATGGCTCGTTTCCTTTCTTCACGGAATAATAAGAAGCATTAGGTACTAGGTAATGGTCGTACAATTGCCAATAAAGACCAGGACGTGCACTATTTAACATCCATTGGATAATGCCTGTAGTATGTGGTTCATTTACCCTAAATGCCTCAAACATAGCTCTAGTACTCTCAAAGTTGGCTAAATCAGCACGGTGCAAGAAATCTTCCAGATTATCAGCTTTGCCATACCTTCCAGTAACTACTTCTATTAAACGATCCAATTTTCCCATAGAACTTTCAGATGCGGTACAATGGTAATTCCAAACATCGGAAATAGGCCAAGGGTTATTTCCTAACATTCGTATGAGTGATTCCTTCTGAGGAAGTTGGGCACCGATACCAGTTTCTGTATTAAAACCTATAGCACCACCTAATGCTCTTTTGTCGTACCAGTAAGCCGGACCTACATAATCGTATGGGCCAGCCATCTTCATGCCTGCAGATCCAGAGAGGGTACTCTCTAGTTTTTTGGCAGAAGTAACCAAAGGGCGAGTAGGGTCAATCTGTCTAAGTATCTCATTGTAGTCTCGCTCTAATGCTGGAGTTGGTAACTTGTCGCTACCAACGAACCAGCAGATGATACTAGGGTGGTTCCGAAGCCATAGAATTTGATCTTTAAAGTATTGCCCCATAAGGATACGATCATTCTCTGAGAGCAATCCTCCATAGATTTCATCACAATGTATTCCTAGGTAGACTTCCCATTCCCAGTGGCAGGTCCATCCAGGAAGTACCATAATACCTTTTTGGTCGCAGACATCAAATACATGTTGTGAAGTACCCCAAATGTTCTCCATTCGGATGGCATTCATATTCATGTCACAGACATAGTTGATCTGAGTTTCATAGCGCATATCATCGTCGCGCATAAAAATATCATCAGTCCATCCTCCGCCTCTGACTAAGACCTGCTTACCGTTCAAGGTGAATCCTCTATATCCTTCTTTTGTGTAATAACTGCCAATTTCACGGATGCCGAAAGATGTTTTTGCTTTATCAGTGATAGCATTATTGGTTTGGAACTCCAATTCCATATTATAAAGCTCTGGCTCTCCCATTTGTCTGCACCACCATAGCCTTGGCTCAATAACGTGTAAATCTGGAACCATATCCGCATTCAAACGTATAGTCTTCTTCTCTCTGGCAGTCAAAGCTATAGGGTAAGTGAATGTTTTTCCATCGAATTTACCTACTATTTTACCTTGAATAGGATGATCTGTCATGTTAGTAACATCTGCGCTTACTTGTAGCCACGCTTCTTTTAGAGTTGAAGTGTTAACCTGGCTGGATACTCCTAAGTTTTGAACTAAAACATCTCCACAGGTATGGATGGATACTGGTCTGAAGAGACCCATACTTTCATCAGCAGGTCTTGGGTTCCAATCAACATAGCCTGCATTTGGTTCTCCTTTTTGTGCTCTAAAAACTTCGATTTCTAGCTTGTTAGAAGCCTGTGCATATTTTGTAATATCCAAAGTGTGCCTCCTGTAAGCACCATAAATAGTATTCTTATCGGCTACCAATTTGCCATTTAGATAGATATTGGCTCTATAGCTAATTCCATCCAGTTGTAAGAAAATATTTTCTTTTAAATCTTCAGTTGTCAGTTCAAACTCTTTGGAATAGATGAAAGATTGATCAAATCTGCTGCGGTCAATATCTTTATAGGATAAGCCCTCTAAGATACCAGGATATTCTCCATTTGCAGTCAAAACTCCCATTATGGTTGATGGAACGGTGGCATTGTATTTCCCGTTTAGCAACCATCCATCAGTTAAAGGAATTTCTTTAGCTGTGATATGTAAGGGAAATAAGATAAATAAAAACAATAGTTTAAAGATCTTCATAACTCGTGAGGCTTTTTTAGTTTATTCTTCACAAAGCATTGCAGCTCCTAAAAGTGCTGCATCTTCCAGACTGGAAGGCTGCACTTTTAATTTTGCAATGCTTGCGGGATAAGGGAATTCTTGGATACTCGTCCACATGCTATCTTTAAAGAAATCATAAGCTTTTGCAATACTTCCACCTAAGTAAATCGCTTCAGGGTCATAACAGAACATAGTGGCTTTAATTAAATTGCCCATGTGCTTCCCAAATTCATTCCATGCTTGTAGTGCAATGGCATCATTTTCTATCGCTAATTCTGCCAGTTCTTTACCACTTTTACCATAGAATCTTGGGAAAAAAGTGCTACTACAGTAATGCTCATAGTCTGAATCAAGATAAGGTAGAGAACCAATTTCGCCAACACCGGTATTTTTACCGTTGTAAAGTTTGTGGTTTACAATTACACCAGCACCAACGCCAGTTCCAAGTGTGATACCTACCATGTCAGCGAAAGCTTTTCCTTCGCCACATTTGGAAACTCCTAGAGTGAAACAATTAGAGTCATTGTTTAGCATTACTTTCACCTGAAAACGTTTCTCTAAAAATTCTTTCAGATGGACTTCTTTCCATGAAGGAATATTGGCTACATTATACACTATACCTTTTTCTCTGTCAAGAACAGATGGTATGCCTGCACCTATGCCGATAACTTGGTCATTTACAAGCTTACTAATCAATCCGCAGAGAGTGTCTAATACGGTAATCTCGCTTTCTGAAGCTGGACAAGCTATTGAAAGTTTCTTTAAGAGGCTTCCTTTGTCAACTAAGGCTGCTTTAATATTAGTTCCACCTAAATCTATGCCAATATACATGTTAGTTCTTATTTATATGTCTAAAGAATGTACTCTGAATTGGATTTATCTATTTATGCAAAGTTATAATTTTTTTTGAATAAAATCAATTGTTGTGTTTTTTCCTTCAATAGGAAGGAGAGGATAGAGATATGAATGTGTGCATAAATGCCGCTATTTCAACAGTTAATATATGGAAATAGCGGCATTTGCCTATGATGTTTTTTTATTTAATACCATATTTCGTCTTTAATGCTTTTGAAATGGCATTTTTGTTAATGAGAATGTTTAGGGTCTTCGCACGGACATATTCTGGAGTTACATAGTAAATTCCATGATAATTGCCTGAGTTGCCCCATGAATTCTTAACCATATAATAATTGTTACCCCATTGGTCTTTAGCTATACCAAAAATCTGCATGGCATGGTCATCAGTGGTTGTCTTACCATCATACATTGCCTGACGCTCTGCAGGAGTAACAACTTTTTGTGGTTTTGGAAGTATTTCTCTTTCATCTGGATTTGTTCCCTGACTAGGATCTATACCCACCCAATGTGCCTGGTCTGATCCCACACTACTTTCTGCAGATTTTTCGTCATTGTAGACTCCAACACCTTGACGTGTGAAGCCTTGTTCGCTTACATCAGTACCCCAAAGAATCGTATAACCAGCCTTTAAAGCATCTTCAAATATTTGGCAAAAATCGTCCAATTCTAGATTGTATGAAAGTTGCCATCTCCAATTATCTTGTGCTTCTAAAGCATAGCCTATTCCAATGTTCTTCCCTTCACTGTAAGGATGGTGGGTAAAACTTGTAAGAGAAACATAATCTTTGGAATTGATGCCTAGTGTCTTTGCAAATGAGAGTGGGGTATATTCTTTACCTTCAAAGATGAATTTTTCTGGGCACTTGCCTAGATAAACTTCATGAACAGCCCGTAAGGCTTTCTTGTAAAGTTGTTCACCGTCAGGTGATACCTGCATGCCACTACGCAAACGTCCTTTAGCTATAGCATCAACCATTGGATTGGTCAAAGCAGAAAGTTCAGAATGGTTGGACAACTCTTTACCGTACATGGCACCTGCAGGCATTTCTGAATCTGGAACCATGCCATATTGTTCCATGGTTACCAAAATATCACCGAAGTCTCCACCTTGGCCGAAACTAACGTCTCCAGAAGTGCGTACAGCCTTTTCTGCTCGATCCATGTAAGTGTTGAATGCAACAAACATTTCACTCAAGTCGTATGCTTTTTTCTTGGTGCGTAGGATTTCAGATTCGATGAATCCAATTCCGGAATAAGCCCAACAAGTACCTGCATTGCTTTGATTCTTGATGGGGGTTATGGCTATAGAATCCACAGTTGTAAAGATGAAGTTAGGCATCTTTGGCTGTGGAGGACGTTGGCCCTGTGCTGAAATGGTAAGGCTGCAGCATAAAGCTACAGCCGTTATGATTGAATTCTTCATTAAATTCTCATTTAATACCATATTTGTTCTTTAGCTCCTTAGCAATAGCAGCTTTGTTAACTACAAGATTCATTGTCTTAGCACGAATGAATTCTGGAGTTACATAGTAAATTCCATGATAGTTTCCTGAGTCTCCCCAAGAATTCTTAACCATATAATATTTGTTGCCCCATTGGTCTTTTGCAATACCAAAAATCTGCATACCATGGTCATCTGTAGTAGTCTTGCCATCATACATAGCCTGACGTTCTGCAGGAGTAACAACCTTTTGTGGCTTAGGAAGAACTTCTTTCTGTTCTGCTTTACCACCGGCCTGAGTTGGGTCTGCACCTACCCAATGAGCCTGGTCGGAACCTACAGTGCTTTCAACAGCCTTCTCATCATTGTAAGTAACTACACCTTGGCGGCTGAAGCCTGGTTCACTGACATCGGATGCCCAATGTATGGTATAGCCAGCTTTGATGGCATCTTCAATAACGCGCATAAGGTCATCCAGCTCTAAGTTAAGTGAAAGTCCCCAACGCCAGTTGTCCTGAACTTCCAGAGCAAATCCCTCACCAATGTTCTCACCAGTGCTGTAAGGGTGGTGAGTGAAACTGGTAAGATTTGCATAGTCAGAACCTTTAAGACCAAGGTACTGAGCGAAAGTCTTTGGAGTGTATTCCTTACCTTCAAATGTGAATTTTTCTGGGCACTTGCCTAAATAAACCTCATGAACGGCACGAACAGCCTTCTTCCAAAGTTGTTCGCCATCAGGAGAAACCTGCATTCCACTGCGCAGACGTCCCTTAGCTATAGCTTGTACCATAGGATCACCTATAGCTGTCAACTCAGAATGGTTAGAAAGGGTCTTACCATACATAACACCGGCAGGCATTTCAGAATCAGGAACCATACCAAAATGGTCAATAGCATAAGTAACATCATATAATGAACCACCTTGTGAGAAACTTACATCACCTGAAGTGCGGACAGCTTTCTCTGCGCGTTCCATATAAGAATTGAAAACGATATACATCTCGCTTAGGTCGAAGACTTTCTTCTTTGTACGGATTAACTCTGATTCCAAGAAGCCAACTCCTGAGTATGCCCAGCAAGTACCAGCATTACTCTGGTTCTTTACGGGAGAAATAGCTACTGAATCCACAGTTGTGAATACATACTTAGGCTGTGGCGCCTGAGGACGCTGAGAACTTTGTGCAGCTGCATTGATGCTTGTCAAAGCTACTGCAGCTAATAAAACAGTTTTTTTCATGTTGTGTATTTTGTTAATATTAATATTTACTTAATATAAGGTTTATTGTCTGTTGGCTAAATACTCTTCTAGTTTATCCACATGGTATGGGATAACCTTGTCACCACAGAACCTTGAACCTGTAGCTGTAATGATAACATCATCTTCTATACGTATGCCGCCAAAATCTTTGTATTTTTCAATGGCTTCATAATTAAGAAAATCGGTGTGTAATCCTTGGCTTCTCCATAGGTCTATCAAGTCAGGAATGAAATAGATGCCTGGTTCATCGGTGATAACAAATCCTTCTTCCAACCGGCGTCCCATTCGAAGACTGGCCAAACCGAACTGTGAGGATGGACGAACCTCATCGTCATAACCTACAAACTGTTGACCTAGGTTTTCCATATCATGGACATCAAGTCCCATCATATGACCTAAACCGTGAGGCATGAATAAGGCATGTGCACCTTCTGCTACAGCATCTTCGATGTTTCCTTTCATTAGCCCTAGATTCTTCAAACCCTGTGCAATGACCTTGCAGGCATCCAGATGGACTTGTTTCCAAGTATTTCCAGGCTTGGCTACTGTAAGAGCGTAATCATGAGCATCTACAACAATTTGGTATACTTCTTTCTGACGTTGGGTGAATTTACCACTTACCGGAGATGTACGAGTATGATCAGAGCAATATCCCTCATTATTTTCTGCACCAGCATCTACAAGCATCAATTTACCAGCCTCTAGAATATGATTTGGTTTGTGGTTGTGAAGGACCTCTCCATGTTGAGTCAATATGGTGGGGAAACTTAAACCTATACCATAGCTTTTGGCTATTCCTTCCATTACACCAGCTATATATTGTTCCTTTTGCCCTGGCTTGCAAAGTCGCTGTGCTGCTGTGTGCATTAGGTAACCTATTTCAAATGCTTTGTCTAATTCGGCAATCTCTACAGGCTCCTTCTTGCTTCTCAGTTTTATAATAGCCATAACCAGTTTATGAGATGCTTGCTCTGATATTTCAGCCATGGAGAGCCCTAGCATATCATGAAGTTGCAGCATCTTAAATGAACGGTATGGTTTTACGTAGTGTATCTGTCGGCCAGAGGCTTGTGCTTTTTTCAAGAATTTGCCTGCTTCTTTATAGCTGCCAGTTTTATATATACCTACGCTTTCTGCCATTTCTTTAACAGATGGCATGGGGCCTGTCCAAATGATGTCGTTTATATCTACATCGTCAGCAAACAAGTATTCTTCGTGATTGTCAATGTCCAAGATTCCTACCATAAGTGGTACATCTAGGCCAAAGAAATAGCGGAAAGTGCTGTCCTGACGGAAATGATAGGTGTTGTCTGGATAGTTGTAAGGAACATCTGCATTACCATACAACAGAATGATACCATTGCCAACATCCTTCATCAGCTTCTCTCTTCTTTGAATATAGATTTCCTTGTTAAACATAGTATATGATATTTTTATTTCAAATTACAAAGTTACAAATTTTATTTGTATTCCGGGCTGTTTTGTCAAATATGTTATTCCCAACAATCTATTTCATCCTCTATTTCAGGTAATTGGCTGCGATGGAAAACCGGACTTTTGATTCCTTTCTTCTTTTGATTACGGTAGTCATCCAGTAAACGGAATGCATATTTGCATAGGAAACTGATGGCTATCAGGTTGATGGCTGTCAATAATGCCATGAACAAATCACCTAGGCTCCACACAAAATCCAATGATGCCACGGCACCCAGTACGACCATAATTCCTGCAGAGAAGATTCTTAGCACGGTTACAGGCCATTTTTTCTGGGACATAAACCGAATATTGGCTTCACCGTAGTAATAGTTGCCAATAATACTGGAAAATGCGAATAGAAGGATAGCTGCAGCAATAAAAATGGAGCCTACAGAACCAATTTCGCTGTTAAGGGCATTTTGTGTAAGTGCTATTCCTTGTAGTTCAGAAGAGTTGTAGAGTCCACTAATAAGTATGACAAATGCAGTGCAGGAACAAACAAGGATAGTGTCCGTAAAAACGCCTAATGCCTGAATGAGGCCTTGCTTTACAGGATGGGATGTGGAAGCCGTGGCAGCCACGTTAGGAGCAGAACCTTCACCTGCCTCATTGGAGAACAATCCACGTTTCACTCCATTCATGATGGCTGCACCCAAAGCCCCTCCGGCAAATGGACCCACTCCGAATGCACTTTCAAAAATAACATGAAGCACATGAGGAATTAGTTCATAGTTCATGATGACAATGACAATGGTTAAAATGAAATAACCAAAAGCCATGATAGGAACTAATATACTGGATACAATAGCAATGCGATGAATACCACCAAATACCACGATAAGTGAGATTGCCGCAATAACCAGACCTGTATAGAGATTGTCAAATCCAAAAGCTTCATTCATGGCACTGCAGATGGTGTTCGACTGTATGGAATTATAGCTTAAGGCAAATGTCAACGTAATCATTACAGCAAACGCATTGGCCATCCTTCTGGAATGAAGACCATGTAAAATGTAATATGCGGGACCACCTATGAATGATTCGTCACTTTGTCGTTTGAATAATTGGGCTAGGGTAGATTCTATAAAAGCTGTAGCTGAACCCAATAAGGCAATGATCCACATCCAGAACACCGCTCCAGGACCTCCGGTAGCTATAGCTGTAGCTACACCAGCAAGGTTCCCTGTCCCTACACGGGTTGCCACACTCACGGCAAAAGCTTGGAATGAGGAGATGTGTTTGTGATGGGTTGGCCCATTTACCGCACTTTCACCCAGTAGGCGAACCATCTCACCAATCATGCGGAACTGCACAAACTTGGTGCGAAGGGTAAACCATACAGCACACCCCAGCAGTACCGCAATCAGCAGATACGTCCAAATATAGTCTTGAATCGTGGATAAAGTTAGGTTCAACCACCCATCTGCAGCGAAAAACTCTCTCATACGTTTCTTTTGTTAACAACCGAAAACAAAGATACGACAAAATGATAGAAGAAACAAATAATAAGAGGTAAATAGGGACGTTTTAATAAACAATTATGCAAAAAAGCGGAGGCCTCAGAAGGAGCCTCCGCTTTTATTTATGTTAGAAATGGATTTATAGAGCCTGATCAGGATCTGAATAATCCATCTTACTCATACGGATGTAAGAGTTGTAACGACGCTTTGCAGCAGCCTTACAAGCATCATACAGTTCTTGTGCCTCAGCAGGTGCAGCCTTCTTCAAAGACAAGAAGCGTACCTCACCTTCCAAGAATGCCTGGAAGTCATCCCAGTTTGGAGCCTTAGAATCCAGCTGGAATGGGTTCTTACCTTCTTCTGCCAATGCTGGGTTGTTACGCCACAAATGCCAGTAACCGCATGCTACAGCCTTCGCTTCCTCAGCCTGGCTCTTACCCATACCGCCCTTAGCCTTCAAACCGTGGTTGATACATGGAGCGTAAGCAATGATCAATGAAGGACCATGCCATGCTTCAGCCTCTCTGAATGCCTTCAAGCACTGTGCCTGATCTGCACCCATTGCAACCTGTGCTACATATACGTTTCCGTAAGTAGCCTGCATAAGACCTAGATCCTTCTTACCAGCACGCTTACCATTGGCGGCGAACTGTGCTACTGCGGAGATTGGTGTAGCCTTAGATGCCTGACCACCAGTGTTTGAGTAAACCTCGGTGTCGATAACGAAGATGTTTACATCCTCACCAGAACCAATGACGTGATCCAGACCTCCGTAACCGATATCGTATGATGCACCATCACCACCGATAATCCACTGTGAACGCTTAACCAGATAATGGTCAAGTTCTTTCAGCTTAGCACATTTTGGACAACCATTTGCTGCACCTTGTGCAATCAGTGGCTTCAATGCAGCAGCTGCAGCCTTGGATGCGTCAGCATCGTTCTGACCCTCAATCCAAGCCTGTGCAGCAGTCTTAAACTCTTCTGGAGTCTTCTCGTCTGCAATAAGCTCGTTCAAAGTGTCAGTAATGCGCTTCTTCATCTTCTTAGTTGCCAAAACCATACCCAGACCGTATTCGCAGAAGTCCTCGAACAGGGAGTTAGACCATGCAGGACCCTGACCCTTTTCATTCTTAGTATAAGGTGTAGATGGAATTGAACCAGAGTAGATGGAAGAACAACCAGTAGCGTTTGCTACGATTTCACGGTCACCGAACAACTGAGTAATCAACTTCACATAAGGAGTCTCACCACAACCAGAGCAAGCACCGGAGAACTCGAACAATGGAGTAGCGAACTGAGAGTTCTTTGGATTCTGCTTGATGTCAATCAAATCCTGCTTAGAATGAACATTCTTTACGCAGTAATCCCAGTTAGCAGCCTCAAATGCAGCCTTTTCTGAAGAATCATCATAAGGAACCATCTTCAATGCTGGACCACCCAGTTTTGGATTACCAGGACAAACATCAGCACAGTTGCCACAACCCAGACAGTCCTTCACACCTACTTGCATAACGAATCTCATGCCACGGAACTGTGCAGGAGCCTTCATCTCTATAGTGTTGCCCTTGAAACCTGCAGCTTCTGCCTCATCCATAACGAATGGACGGATACAAGCGTGAGGACAAACAAATGAACACTTGTTACACTGGATACACTTAGCTGGATCCCATTCTGGAACGAATGCTGCTACACCACGCTTCTCATAAGCTGCAGTACCCTGCTCCCAAGCACCGTCTTCGATGCCCTTGTATGCAGAAACTGGCAGGTCAGCACCATTCTGTGCATTGATAACGCGAACCAACTTGTTGATGTATTCAGGATCGTTGTTTGCTACTTCTGGATCATCTTCCAGAGATGCCCAACTTGGATCAACTGGCAACTGCTTGTATTCACCACCACGATCCACTGCAGCAAAGTTCATATTTACTACGTCTTCGCCCTTCTTTCCGTAAGACTTAACGATAGCCTTCTTCATCTGCTCTACTGCCAGTTCTACTGGAATTACATTGGTAATACGGAAGAATGCAGATTGAAGAATAGTGTTGGTACGGTTGCCCAAACCAATCTCCTGAGCTATCTTGGTTGCATTAATGTAGTAAACGGTGATGTTCTTCTCTGCGAAGTACTTCTTAATCTTGTTAGGGATATAGTTAACCAGCTCTTCCCCTTCAAAGATGGTGTTCAACAGGAACAGACCGTTCTTCTGCAAACCACGGATTACATCGTACATGTGCAGGTAAGCCTGAACGTGACATGCTACGAAGTTTGGAGTCTTAATCTGATAGGTAGAACGGATAGGAGTGTCACCAAAACGCAAGTGTGAACAGGTGAAACCACCAGATTTCTTTGAGTCGTAAGAGAAATATGCCTGGCAGTACTTATCGGTGTTATCACCAATAATCTTGACAGAGTTCTTGTTGGCACCTACGGTACCATCAGCACCCAGACCGAAGAACTTAGCCTCGAAGATACCCTTGCCACCCAGTGCCATCTCTTCTTTAACAGGAAGTGAGGTGAAGGTCAGGTCATCCACGATACCTACAGTGAAATGATCCTTAGGCTGTGGCATCTCCAGATTCTCATAAACGCTAAGAATCATAGAAGGAGTAGTATCGCCAGAACCTAAACCGTAACGACCACCTACGATAACAGGAGTACGACCACTGCCATAGAATGCATCCTTAACATCCAGCAATAGAGGCTCACCATTAGAACCTGGCTCCTTAGTTCTATCCAGAACAGCAATGTGCTTAACAGTCTCTGGAACTGCCTGAAGCAGATGCTTTACAGAGAATGGACGATACAAGTGAACAGATACCAAACCATATTTCTTACCATGTGCGTTAGCATAGTCGATAGCCTCACGAGCAGCCTCGGTTACTGAACCCATAGCGATGATGATGTCAGTAGCATCTTCTGCACCATAGTAAGAGAACAATTTATATTCACGACCAGTGCGCTCAGAGATAGCAGCCATGTATTTTTCTACGATTGCAGGAACTGCGTCATAGTAACGGTTGCAAGCCTCACGGTGTGGGAAGAAGGTTTCTGGGTTTTCTGCCATACCCTTAGATTGTGGATGCTCTGGACTCAAAGCACGTGCACGGAATTCAGATACAGCCTTCATGTCTACCAGGTCGCGTACGTCATCTTCTTCCAAAAGCTCTACCTTCTGATACTCATGAGAAGTACGGAAACCGTCGAAGAAGTTGATAAATGGAACGCGTGCCTCGATGGCAGCCAGGTGAGCTACGGCAGACAAATCCATAACTTCCTGTACGGAACCCTCAGAAAGCATAGCAAAACCGGTTTGACGGCAAGCCATTACGTCGCTGTGGTCACCAAAGATACAAAGTGAATGAGTAGCTACGGTACGTGCAGAAACATGGAATACACAAGGTAGCAACTCACCGGCAATCTTATACATGTTAGGAATCATCAGCAACAGACCCTGTGAAGCTGTGAATGTAGAGGTTAGGGCACCAGCTTGCAGAGAGCCGTGAACTGCACCGGCAGCACCAGCCTCAGACTGCATTTCCTGAACCAGTACGGTATCACCGAACAGGTTCTTGCGGCCCTGAGCTGCCCACTCATCAACATGCTCCGCCATAGGAGATGATGGAGTGATAGGGTAAATAGCAGCAACCTCTGAGAACATGTATGCTACATGTCCAGCACAGGTGTTACCATCCCAGGTTACGAATTTTTTTTCTTTTGCCATAATACAATAGATATTAATAGTTATGTAATTCTTTTAAATATATTCTAATACAAAAAACCAAATAGCCAAAGTGGTATGAAATTTCCATGTCCTAACTCCATGTGGTGCAATGCATAGATGGTGTCTGGATTTATCTTACCTTTCGGCTTTGCTGGGCAAATGCGGAAAGATTGGTTTCCATCCACTAGGAAGGAGGTTCCTTTTTTCCCGGTACTCATCTTGTGGTCTTTCCACATGGTATTGAGGAAAAAGGTTTCCAGCACGTTCTGCTCTTCCACTTTGATAGGGTAGATAGCATACATCTGGTTGGTGTTATGCATGGCTATTCTGGCTGGTTTCTTCGGGAAATCATCTCCTTCCTCATAAATCATGTTGATGAGTCGTGCATCAGCCAGGTACTTGATGTAGTTCATCACAGTAGCTCTACTGGTCTGAATTTCATTAGCCAGCATGCTGATGTTTGGAGTTCCTGGCCCGTTCACAGCCAGCATATACAGGAGTTTCTTAATCTTTGACAGATATTTGAGTTCTATCTGCTTGATGAGAAGAATATCCACTTCTATCATCATGGACATGGTCTTCAGTAGATTCTCTGAATAGTTGCGCTTTTCCAGGAAGAAGGGGTAGAACCCGTGGTGAATGTAACTCTGGAAATAGTCCAGAGGGCGAACCTTGGAAAGAATGCTCTTGGCTATCTTTTCATGGTTGGCTATGATTTCTTCCAGCGAATAGGCTGGGAATTCATTGCGAGTGTAGAGGTTTAGATATTCCCGGAAAGAAAAGCCTCGAAGGTTGTAACTCTTTACAATGCCGTTCAATTCTGGGTTTTCTTCTTTCAGCCTCATCACAGAGGAACCGGTGAATACGATGTGAAGGGAAGGGTACTTGTCATAACAGGTTCTGAGCTCATGGCTCCAGTCGCCATACTTGAAAACCTGGTCTATCAGAAGCACTTTTCCGCCTCTTTTCAAGAATTCACCCGCAAAGTCTGCAAAACCTCTCTGCTGGAAATAGAAATTGTTCAGGTTGATATACAGGCAGGAGCGGTCTGTACCGAAATGCTCCTTGGCATATTGAAGAAGAAAAGTAGTCTTTCCTACACCTCGAGTACCTTTTATACCGATAAGACGGTCGTTCCAGTCTATCTCGTCCATGAGGGCGCGACGGACTGGAGCATTGGTATGCTCAACAAGGTAAGCATGGGTTCTATAGAAAGCCTCCATTAATATCTCCTCTAAATTCTGTGCAAAGATAGAATATATTATTGGATTTGCAAAGTGGGGTTATCAAAAAAAAAGAGATAAATGCTTTTTTATGGGTAATTTGTAAGTTAATTGGAAATAACCTATCTTTGTGGTTGAAATGAAGCAGGTTTCGTTGTATGTCTTTAATCCATGGCATGATATGGCTCTGGCAAACTATCGGGCCAATTATCAGCCTCCAGCTTCTGCAGTCAAAATGGCAGAGGATTTAGCTCTTCTTCCTTCTTGGATAGCTCAGGAGGGTGATGTGGTTTGTGATTTTCGTTCCCGAATCCCTGATGTAGAGAAATATCAGGTGAAACCTTGGGGCTGGGATTTGCTTGTCTGCCGTATGCTTCATCGGTGGAACCCTAACGTGCAGCTCCCTTCTAGGGAATACCTCGATGGAATCAGGAAACTGTCTTCTCGTGCCTTAGCTGTTTCTACCCTGAAAGAACTTTGTGAATCTTCTCCGGATGTTTTTTTGGGGGAATCTTTCCTGTGCACTTCACTGCAGCAGATAGAAGAACTCTTGAAGAGGTATCCAGATGTCATCATGAAACAACTTTGGAGCAGTAGTGGTAAGGGGTTAAAACCTATTCGTGGGGATTTTGAGGCTCCTCTCCAGAATTGGTGCAGAAGAGCCATCCAGATGCAAGGTGGGGTGGTGCTGGAACCTCGATACGAGAGAATCTTGGATTTTGCTATGGAATTCATATCCGATGGGGAAGGGCATGTTTCTTTCCAGAGCTATTCTGTCTTTTCCACAAGTGAACAAGGAATGTATGCAGGGAATCTGCTAGGAACAGATGAGTATCTGGAAGAAGAGATTCTTCGTCGTTATGGGAGAGAAGATTCCGTGGTGCTAAAGAACTTAAAAGAACAAATATCCCTAGCTTTATCTCAAAATATTGGAACAAACTATGTGGGGCCTTTTGGGATGGATATGATGCTGGTAAAAGATGCTTCGGAGGAGGTTAAAATCCACCCTTGTGTGGAAATCAATTTGCGTTTCAATATGGGGCAGTTTGCTTCTGCTTTAAGCAGGAAAATATTGGCTGAAGGTCATAAAGGGATGTTCAAAATAGATTTTTCTTCCCAACCCGGGGCTATGCTTACCATTCATGAACGGATGCTGAAAACCTACCCTCTGGTTAAAAATGGAGAGCAGGTAGTGAGTGGTTATTTAGCCCTGAATCCTATCTCAGAAACGACGTGTTATCGTGCTTTTATCCTGGTGGAATAAGGAGGCTCTTTTTCTAGCGAAATTTTTCTCGCCAGTTAGGGAAAATTTTTTCTCCTTAAGGGGAGTAAAAAATTGCCACTTAATGTAGGGTGTTTTATTTGAAGAAAATTCCAGTAGGTAATCTACGATTATCTTGCGTGATAAACACCACTTGATAGCTTCCCGGTTCCAGTTCTGATACCTCTATATTTGTGTTGTAAGGCACCTCTTTGATGACTCTTCCGGACAGATCGTTAATCTGCACGGATCTCACATTGTTCACAGGAGCCAGGATTACTTGACCGTGTGCATATTCCACATCCGATGGCCCTTCATTTGGAGCAGAGACACTCTGTAAAGGTGCACTTTCATTTCCAAAACGGTTCACAGCAGTCACGGCATAGTAGTATTTTTTATCTGCTTTCGTGTCTCTAAATTCGCTTTTTAGTAAACGGGCTGCTACTAAATTTTGTGGGATGTTAATGTTCACCACTTTGTTCTCAGAACGGTACACGTTGTACGTCACGTAAGTGTTGTTTTTCGTGTCGGAAACATCGCTCCAATCCAGTTCTGCACCATTCCCTGAATACCTCACGTTGATAGATGCAGGAGCATTGGGAACTTCTTTGGTTTGCCAGGTCATCCCGGGAACTAGTGCAGGGTAGGGATAGTAAACCTTTTTGCACCAGTCGTAGAGGCCTTTTGTGTTGTCTGTCAGGAATTTGGAACGATAATGTGCCACTCCCAGTCCCAGACTTCTGCAATAGTTCATTTCCCGTTGTACATCAGCTAGAACCCAGTTTCCCTCACTAGGATGCAGGAAGTAGATTCCCAGTCCGGGGACGGCAGGACGACCGTAACTGTTTTCCAACCAGTCTCTTACGAAGGGGTAGAAATGGTTGCCTTTATAATAAATCATCGGATAAACAGCATCCATGATTCCCTCTCTCAACCATCGTTGAGATTCTTGATAAACTTTATTGTATCCGTTCCAACCGGTGGAAGAGAATCGGTCAGTGTCTCTGTACTTTCCCAGTGGGGCACAGGTTACCTTTACCCAAGGTTTGATAGCCTTGATGGCATTGTACATGGCTCTTACACAAGCAGTTATATTGTTCCTTCGCCATTCTGCCAGGTTTTGTCCTCTGCCATATTTTCGGTAGCTGTCACGGTCCAGTGTATTCGCACTGTTCTCCGTATATCGGATGAAATCGAAGTGAATCCCATCGATGTCGTATTTCCGAGTCATTTCTGCGCAAACGCTAGCCAGATATTCCTTCGTTTCAGGATGTCCAGGATCCAGATACCAGTAGTTCTTGATTTTCTTGCAGATAGCAGGATGCGTACGGGTAACGGATTTGTTCCCCAGTTTTTTATGCACATCGGCATTTCCGGAAGGGATGGTAACCACCCAGCAATGCAGCTCCAACCCTCTCTTGTGGCATTCATCAATGGCAAATTTCAGAGGGTCATAACCCGGGTCTTTTCCAGGTTCTCCTGTCAGACAAGGGTCCCATCCTTCCATGGAAGAAGGGTAAATTACGGAACCCCTGACACGAGTCTGCAGCAGAACGGTGTTCAAGTGAAGTTCCTGATATTTATCTAAAATGGCTATCAATTCCCTCTTCTGCCTTTCCCTGGATGCAGGAGAGACAGCTTTCGTCTTGGGCCAGTCCAGTCCATTCAGTGTGGTAAGCCACACTGCGCGTGTCTCATACTTCTGCTGAGGTATCTGAGCTAGGGCAGACTGGCAGAAAAAGAGAAGGAAGAAAAGAGGTAATATGATTGATTTTATTTTAGTCATTCTGTTAATTCTTGATTAATTGTCGTGCAAAGTTATAATTTTTTTGAGATTCCCATCAAGTTCTGTGATAAAAGTCATGTAAGATGATAAGATTTTTATTAAATTTGCACCTAATTTTATGAGAAAGTAAAAAGATGGTAACTTTTGTAATTTCATTGATAGCTCTGATAGCGGGCTATTTTTTCTATGGTCGTTTTGTGGAGCGTATCTTCGGTCCAGACCCTAAACGAGTTACTCCAGCTGTCTCTAGGGCAGATGGGGTGGATTATATTGTTCTTCCTGGATGGAAGATATTCATGATTCAGTTCTTGAATATCGCAGGTACGGGCCCTATTTTTGGAGCTATTATGGGTATGTGGTTCGGTACTGCTGCATATTTGTGGATTGTGTTCGGCTGTATCTTTGCCGGAGCAGTTCATGATTACATGAGCGGTATGCTTTCCCTGCATCACAGAGGGTGCGGTCTTCCGGGCCTGGTAGGCTATTATCTGGGATGGAGGGTGAAGAATGTCATGCTGGTATTCTCCGTTTTGCTGCTTCTCATGGTAGGTGCCGTATTTGTGTATAGTCCAGCCATTATCCTGAAGAATATATGGGGTAGTGAGATTATGTGGATTCTCTTAATCTTCGTTTACTATATCATTGCCACCATGCTTCCAGTGGATAAGATTATCGGTAAAATCTATCCGTTGTTTGCATTCTCCTTGATTTTCATGGCCTTGGCACTGATGGTGGGCTTGTTTATCCGTATGCCTCAGCTACCTGAGATTTGGGATGGCATGCAGAACCTGGGTGCGGAGAAGTTCGGTCGTACTCAGCCTATCTTCCCGGCTCTGTTCATCACCATAGCTTGTGGAGCTATCAGTGGTTTCCATGCCACTCAAAGTCCTTTGATGGCTCGTTGCATGAAGAATGAAATGCAGGGTCGTCCTATCTTCTATGGTTCCATGGTTACAGAGGGTATCATAGCCTTGATCTGGGCCACCATTTCATCTTATTTCTTCTATGCCGATGGCTGGAAGGAGGTTTGCTCTCCAGACGTAGTCAATGCGTTCATGTCCCAGAGCGACAAGACTTTGGTGCAGTTCTTCTCTGCCCCTCAGGTGGTAATGAACGTCTGCGACGGCTGGTTAGGGGTATTTGGTGGAATCCTGGCTCTGCTGGGTGTGGTTGCCGCTCCTATTACCAGTGGTGATACGGCTCTGCGTAGTGCTCGTCTTATCATCGGTGAGTACTTGAACCTGCCTCAGCAGCCTATCCGTAACCGTCTGCTCATCAGCATTCCGATGTTCATCATCTGTACGCTTTTGCTGGCTTGGCAGATTTCTAACCCCGATGGCTTCAACACCATTTGGAGCTACTTTGGATGGTCTAATCAGTCTTTGGCAGTCTTCACCTTGTGGACTGTGACTGTGTTCCTGGCTCGTAATGGTAAGAACTATGTGGTGACCATGATTCCTGCTTTGTTCATGGTATGGGTTTGCACTACTTATATCTTGGTGGCACCGGAAGGATTCCATGTTCAGGGTCCATTCCCATACCTGATAGGTGTGGCTGTTTCCTTGAGCTGCTTCCTCTTCTTCATGCACTGGAAGAACAAGAGGGTGAATATGCTTGTAGACAGAAGAAAGAAACATTGGGAGGATTTGGAAAATGCTGCGAAGTAAGAAACCTTGGCTCATCCCGCTGGTGCTGTTCATCTATACCACGGGTATGTTTATCTGGCTGCTTCCCCGGAATACGGAGGCCAGCACTTCAGAGAAAGTCCTCACCATCGTGGTAGCTTATGCTATCATCATCATTCTTTACTTCGTGTTAAAAAAGAAGGCGAAGATGGCGCAGGAACGTGAAGACGATATCAATAATAACATTCAAAAATAAGTAAAATGAAAAAACTAATCTTTACCTTGTTTGCTCTGATGATTTCAGTAAGCACATTTGCTCAGTTTGAGCGTGACACTTATTACATCAACACCTCTTTTTCTAAAGTAGGGATGTCATTCTCTGGTCAGAGCAAGTTTAGCCTGGCTGGTAGCGCTACGGCTGGTCTTTTTATAGAAGACAACTGGGCTGCAGTGGCTGAGGTTGGTATCGACTACGGAAACAAGCATTTGCAGGAGTTCTCTGCAGGTGGTGGTCTTCGTTACTACATTCAGCAGAATGGTATCTATTTGGGTCTGAGTGGAAAATATCTGCACTCAAATTACAGAAATGTTGATGGTGGCAACTATAATGATGTCCAGATTAAAGCTGAGGTGGGTTATGCTTATTTCCTGAGCAGGACTGTAACCATTGAACCTGCAGTTTTCTATAGCCAGAGTTTCAAAGACCAGGACTATAGTCAGGTAGGATTCAAGTTGGGCTTTGGCTTCTACTTCTGATCAACGGATGATATCAGTGGAAAATCTGGAGGTCGAGTTCAGTGCTCGACCTCTTTTTCAAAAAGTTTCCTTTGTAATAAATCCCAAGGATAGGATAGCCTTGGTGGGGAAGAATGGTGCCGGAAAATCCACCTTACTGAAAATTCTGGCAGGCCTTCAGGCTCCCACAAGTGGGGTGGTGGCTGTCCCTAAAGAGACTACTATCGGATATCTGCCTCAGGTCATGGTTCTTAGTGATACTAGAACTGTGCGGGAGGAGGCAGAACTGGCGTTTGAGCATATCAGCACCATGCGTGATGAGTTGGACCGCATGAATGTAGAACTAGCTGAACGCACAGACTATGAATCGGAGGAATACCTGAATCTGGTGGAGCGGTTCACGCATGAGAACGAACGGTTCAATATGATGGGTGGGCTGAACTACCAGGCAGAACTGGAGCGTACACTGCAGGGTCTGGGTTTCCAAAGATCGGACTTCGACCTTCCCACCAGTCAGTTCAGTGGTGGTTGGCGTATGCGAATAGAATTGGCTAAAATCTTGCTGCAGAGACCGGATGTCCTGCTGCTGGATGAGCCTACAAACCACTTGGATATTGAGAGTATTCAGTGGGTGGAGAATTTCCTGGCTTCACGGTGCAATGCCCTGGTTCTGGTAAGCCACGACCGTGCATTCATCAATAATGTAACCAACAGGACGATTGAGATTTCCTGTGGTCGGATTTACGACTATAAGGTAAAGTATGATGAATTCGTGAACCTGCGTGTGGAACGTCGAGAACAGCAGCTCAGAGCCTATGAGAATCAGCAGAAGGAAATTGCCGATATCAAGGATTTCATAGAGCGGTTCAGGTATAAACCCACAAAGGCTGTTCAGGTGCAGAGCCGAATCAAGCAGTTGGAGAAAATCATCCCGATAGAGGTGGATGAGGTGGATAATTCATCGTTGCATCTGAAATTTCCACCTTCCGTAAGAAGTGGTGACTATCCACTTATCTGCGAGGATGCCAGGAAAGCTTATGGTTCCCATGAGGTTTTCCATCATGTGAACTTCACCATCAAAAGAGGGGAGAAGGTAGCTTTTGTAGGAAAGAATGGTGAGGGTAAATCTACCTTGGTGAAATGTATCATGAATGAGATACCCTACGATGGAACCATAAAAATAGGACACAACGTACAAATAGGTTATTTCGCTCAGAATCAGGCTCAGTTGCTGAATGAGGAAATCACTGTTTTTGATACGATAGACTTGGTGGCAAAAGGGGATATCCGTCTTAAAATACGGGATATTCTGGGTGCCTTTATGTTTGGTGGTGAGGCTTCGGAAAAAAAGGTGAAGGTGCTGAGTGGTGGCGAGCGTAGCCGGTTGGCTATGATTAAGTTGCTGCTGGAACCTGTGAACTTCCTGATTCTGGATGAGCCTACCAACCATCTGGATATGCGTTCCAAGGATGTTCTGAAGGAGGCTATACGTGATTTCGACGGTACCGTAATCGTTGTCAGTCATGATAGAGAGTTTCTGGATGGGCTAGTCACGAAGGTGTATGAATTTGGTGGAGGACGGGTAACCGAACATATCGGTGGAATCTATGATTTCTTGCAGAAGAAGCAGTTGGATTCCCTGGATATGCTGTCATCTTCTACCTTGTCTAGCGGAACTTCGGCTTCAGGCAGAGTGGAAGTGGTAACCGATAATACCCCTAGTGAAGGGAAATTGTCGTACGAGCAGCAAAAGGAATTCCAGAAACGTATCCGGAAGGCAGAAAAGGCTGTGAAGGATTGCGAGGATGAGATTTCCGGGCTGGAAGCTAGAATTGCGGAGCTGGAAGATAAGATGAGTACTGTAGAAGGGGCATCGGATGCTTCGCTTTACACCCAGCATGGAGAACTGAAGAAACAGCTGGATGCAGCGGTGGAAAAGTGGGAGGTTTGCTCCATGGAATTAGAAGAGATGAAACTTTAATATATTATAATTATGAAAGTACAAAACTATTTTATCGCAATGATTGTAGGTGCATTATGCTACAGTTGTTCTCCATCTACCAAGCCACTTGGCGTGGGTATTAAGAAGGAGAATCGTGATGAGACAAAGAAACCAGGTGACGATTTCTATGAATATGCTAATGGTAACTGGATGAAAAACAACCCATTGCCAGCAGAGTATTCTCGTTATGGTTCTTTCGATGCACTGGCAGAACTGAATACCACTCAGCTCCGTGGGTTGGTAGATGAGCTCATAGCTAAGGAGCAGGCAAAAGGTTCTGTAGCTCAGAAGGTAGCCGATGTGTATAAGTTGGTTACAGACAGTGTCCGTCTGAATAAGGAGGGTGCTGAACCTATTAAGGCCGATTTGGCTAAGATTGATGCCATTGCAGACAAGGCACAGTTCTTCAATGCTGTTTCAGAGATGAGCATTGTGGGTGATGGTGGTTTCTTCCGTTATGGCATTGATGCTGATATGAAATCTAGTAAAGACAACCTGTTCTCTATTTCTCAGGGTGGTCTTTCTCTGGGTCAGAAGGACTATTACGTAGAGGAAGATGAGGCTACAGTGAACATCCGTAATAAGTTCCAGGAGCATGTAGTTACCATGTTCAAGTTGCTGGGTGATACTGAGGAGCAGGCAAAGGCTCGTATGCAGGATGTTATGCGTATTGAGACTCGTCTGGCTAAGGCTTCCTTGAGCAATGTGGAAATGCGTAATCCAGAGAACATCTATCATAAGCTTACTATCGATGAGTTCAACAAGGAGTATAGCAAGTTGGATTGGGCTTCTTTCTTCAAGACCATCGGTGCTGATGTGAAGGAACTGAATATCGGTATGCCTACTCATTTGCATGAGACAGAGGCTGTGATTGCTTCTGAGAATCTGGAGGCTTTGAAGAATTATCTGCGTTGGAATGTTCTTTCTGGTGCTGCAAGTGTGCTGTCTGATACGTTCCAGGAAGCTAATTTCGATTTCTTCGGTAAGGTTTTGACCGGTAGATTGGAGCAGCAGCCTCGTTGGAAGCGTGCCATCAATATGGTAAACGGTACCCTGGGTATGGCTTTGGGTCAGATGTATGTAGAGAAGTATTTCCCTGCTGCAGCTAAGGAGAGAATGGTGCAGTTGGTTAAGAACCTGCAGGTGGCTCTGGGTGAGCGTATCGATGCTCAGGAGTGGATGAGTGCCGAAACCAAGCAGAAGGCTCATGACAAGTTGAACGCTTTCCTTATCAAGGTGGGCTATCCTGATGAGTGGAAGGATTATTCTTCTTTGGAAATCGACCCTTCTAAGTCACTGTATGAGAACCTGAAGGCTGTCAGTGTATGGAACTGGAAGGATGAGTTGGCTCGTAAGCTGAACAAGCCAGTAGATCCATCTGAATGGTACATGACTCCTCAGACAGTGAATGCATATTACAACCCTACTACCAACGAAATCTGCTTCCCTGCAGGTATCCTTCAGTATCCGTTCTTCGACATGGAGGCTGATGATGCATTCAACTATGGTGCTATCGGTGTAGTTATCGGTCATGAGATGACTCACGGATTCGATGATGAAGGTTCTCAGTTCGACAAGGATGGTAACCTGTCTAACTGGTGGACTGAAGAGGACCGTCAGAAGTTTGAGGAGCGTACTAATAAGCTGGCTGCTTATTTCGACAAGATTGAAGTGCTTCCTGGTCTGTTTGGCAATGGTAAGCTTACCAATGGTGAGAACCTGGCCGACCATGGAGGTCTGGAGGTTTCTTTCCAGGCATTCAAGAATGCTACTGCTCAGAATCCTTTGGAAACTGTCGATGGCCTGACTCCAGAACAGCGTTTCTTCATTGCTTATGCTAGTGTTTGGGGACAGAATATCCGCGAAGAGGAAATTCGTCGTCGTACCAAGAGTGATCCTCACTCACTGGGTCGTTGGCGTGTAAATGGAACCCTTCCTCATATCAATGCTTGGTATGAAGCCTTTGGCGTGAAGGAGGGCGATGCTCTCTATTTGCCAGAAGAGGAAAGAGTTTCAGTTTGGTAATAAAAGTTTTTAAAATTAGAATATGCCATTAACGTTACCTGATAGATTACCTGCTATTGAGTTGCTCAAGAAGGAGAACATCTTCGTGATGGATAATTCACGGGCAGAGGGACAGGATATCCGTCCTTTGAAAATCGTGATTCTCAACTTGATGCCGATAAAGATTACAACAGAGACAGATTTGGTCCGAATCCTTTCGAATACTCCGTTGCAGTTGGAGATTACTTTTATGAAACTTAAGAGTCATACCTCCAAGAATACCCCTATCGAGCATATGATGGCATTTTATAAGGAATTTGAACTGCTGCGTTCACAGCGCTTCGATGGTATGATTATCACCGGAGCGCCTGTGGAGCAGTTGGAATTCGACGAGGTATTGTATTGGCCCGAGATGACAGAAATCTTTAATTGGGCCAAAACACATGTCACTTCCACCTTGTACATCTGCTGGGCTGCTTTTGCAGGCATGTTTCATCATTATGGGATACCAAAGTATGACACTCCTAAGAAGGTGTTCGGTATCTTTGAACAGCAAATTCTGAACCCTCGCTGTCCTCTTTTCCGGGGATTTGATGACACGTTCTACATGCCTCACAGTCGTCACACAGAGTGCAGGAGGGAGGACATAGAGAAGATAGAGGGACTGGAAATCCTGGCAGAGTCTCCGGAATCGGGTGTTTGTATTTCTATGGCTCGTGAGGGTCGGGAAATCTACATCACGGGGCATCCTGAATACTCACCTTATACATTGGACAATGAGTATAAGCGTGACCTGGGTAAGGGGTTGCCTATTCAGCTTCCGGAAAACTATTATCGGGATGATAATCCGGATAAAGGGCCTTTGGTGCATTGGAGGGCGCATGCGAATCTGTTGTACAACAATTGGATTAACTATTACGTCTACCAGATGACTCCTTACGATATTAATCAAATTCGATGAAAGAATGCCGTAAGATAGAATTGCTGGCTCCTGCCAAGACGGTAGAGATAGGTATGGAAGCCATCAGGCACGGAGCCGATGCTGTGTATATAGGGGCCGAGAAATTCGGAGCCCGAGCAGCAGCAGGCAACTCGTTGGAAGATCTAGCGAGTCTGGTGGAGTATGCTCATCTCTTTCGTGTGCGTGTCTATGTAACGGTGAATACCATTCTCAAGGATGAGGAACTTCCAGTGGTGGAACAGCTCATCTGGAAATTGTATAGGATTGGTGTCGATGCGCTGATTGTTCAGGATTTGGCATTGCTGAAACTGAATTTGCCCCCTATACCTTTGCATGCTAGTACTCAGATGGACAACCGTTCTGCGGAGAAGGTTCGGTATTTGTATGAGATGGGGTATCGGCAGGCTGTACTGGCTCGAGAATTGACTCTTGATGAAATAAGAAGGATTCACGAGGCTGTGCCTCAAATGCCTTTGGAGGTATTTGTACATGGGGCTCTCTGTGTCAGTTACAGTGGTCAGTGTTATGCGTCTCAGGCTTGTTTCGGACGTAGTGCCAACAGGGGAGAATGTGCTCAGTTCTGTCGTCTGCCTTTCGATTTGGTAGATGCCAAGGGAAAAGTTATCAGAAAGAATAAATATCCTCTTTCCTTGAAGGATATGAACCAGAGTGATAATCTGGAGCAGTTGCTGGATGCAGGGGCTACTTCTTTAAAGATTGAAGGTCGTCTGAAGGATCTTTCCTATGTCAAGAATGTCACAGCCTATTATCGGAAAAAACTGGATGCCATTTTCAAACGGAGGAGTGAATATGAAAGATCTTCTTCCGGGTATTCTGTCTTGAGTTTCTCTCCCCAACTGGATAAGAGTTTCAACCGTGGTTTTACGGATTATTTCCTGCATGGAAGAAACGATGCTATCTGTTCCTTGGATACTCCCAAATCTTTAGGTGAAGAAATGGGGTATGTGAAGGAATCTCGTGGGGGATATATTGTAGTAGCTGGGACGAGGCATTTCAACAATGGTGATGGGGTTTGCTATAGGGATGATATGGGCCAACTGCATGGGTTCCGTATAAATAAGGTGGAACAAAACAAACTTTTCCCTCAGGAAAGATTGAACATCCGTCCTCATACCATTTTGTACCGGAACTACGATCACGAGTTTGAACGTTTGCTCAGTCGTCCGTCTGCTCAAAGAAAACTGAGGGTGGATATGGTGCTGAGGGAGATTCCGGATGGCTTCTCATTGTTCATGGCTGATGAGGACGGCAATAAGGTGGCTTTACCTATTCGTATGGAGAAGCAACTGGCTCGTAGTGAACAACAAGATAATCTGAAGAGGCAGCTTTCAAAATTGGGGAATACTCCTTTTGAGGCTGAAAGTATTGAGATTCACTTGTCACAGAATTTCTTTATCCCTTCTTCACAATTGGCAGAGGCTAGAAGAATGGCTATCGATAAGCTGGTTCAGGTAAGGAAAATAACCTATAGGCAGGAAGTGGCACGTATGTCATCTTTGCATACGGGCTTTTACCAAGGGAAGAATCTTACTTACTTGGCCAATGCCTTGAATCGTGCAGCAGTGGAGGTTTATAAGGAGCAAGGTGCGTTGACAGTAGAACCGGCTTTTGAGAAGAAGGCTGTAGAAGGTCAGGCTCTGATGTACTGTCGTCATTGTATCCGGTTTATGATGGGATGGTGTCCGGTTCATCAGAGGAACAAGTCCCCATTTACAGAGCCTTATAGCTTGATTTCTAAGGATGGTCGAAGATTCCGTTTGGAATTTGATTGTAAACAGTGTCAAATGAAGGTTTATGCGGCAAAGTAGCTGGTTTCTTTTCATATTGCTTGCTTGCAGCTCCTTGCTGGGCTGTTCTCAATCAGAGCGTAGTACTGCTGCGCTCAACGATTCTTTGGATGTCGTGAACGATTCTACGCAGTTCGAGGTTGAACACAATTATTCTATTAATTATAATTTTACGGTTGTAGCCGATTCTATCATCCTTTCATCTGAACCTCATGATTCGGACTCTATTGTAGTTTATAAAGGAGATTTGCTTGTAGTGGCAGATTATCTGCTCATGCCGCATGATTCTATAGATACAGTCTTTGTTAAGGTGGCCAGGGACCAAGAGACTTTGGGTTGGACCTATGAATCGAAATTGCTGGATAAGGTTGTTCCGGATGATCCTATCTCTGTTTTTATTTATCTGTTCAGTAATAGCCATTTGCTTTGGTTCTTGTTGTTGATAGGAGTGGCCATCTTGGTCTATCTGTATCGTATGTCTTTGAAAAAGCCCTTGCAGATCGTTCATTTTAATGATATTGATAGCCCATATCCCACGGCACTTTGTATATTGATAGCGGTGTCGGCTACTTTCTATAGCTCCATTCAACTTTTTGATCCACAGGAATGGGTTCATTTTTACTATAACCCCACGTTGAACCCTTTTACTTTGCCATTTGGCTTGGCTTGTTTTATCACTTGCGTCTGGGGCATTTTAATCCTGATTATAGCAGTTGTGGATGAGGTGTTCAAGAAATTGCCTGTTGTCGATGCTGTAACGTATTTAGTCGGTTTGGCCGCTATCTGTGTGGTGTGCTATATCTTTTTCACTTTTACCACGTCTTACTTTGTGGGGTATCTTTTCTTGGTCGTTTATATTTGGTTTGCTTTGTCTCGATGCAAAGGAATAGGGGGATATCAGTGTGGTATTTGTGGACAGAAATTGCCAAGTAGGCATAGTCGTTGCCCTCATTGTGGAGCACTGAATGAATGATTCAATAATGGCTTTTCATAGGTTATAGAAGTTAAGTTTGTAGCCACAAAACAAAAAAATAGGCCTGTTTGATGTTTTTTTTCAGAATTGGTTTGGCCAAACGAATAAAAAATCATACTTTTGCACCCGCTTTAGGAACGAAACCAAATTGGTGCGTTAGTTCAGTTGGTTAGAATATCTGCCTGTCACGCAGGGGGTCACGAGTTCGAGCCTCGTACGCACCGCCAACAAAATGTTTCTCTTTAGAGCAACCTGCTGTTTTAGCTCAGTGGTAGAGCACTTCCTTGGTAAGGAAGAGGTCCCGAGTTCAACTCTCGG
>AUXO013050865.1_pt1 | contig 49946 bp, 50 predicted proteins | sample 768731 | NCBI WGS metagenome assembly AUXO01 (sample SAMN02715735, study PRJNA202380) | gut metagenome | biome: sheep rumen | host: Ovis aries | place: New Zealand: Palmerston North | reverse complement strand
ACGGTGGTGTGAGAGGTCGGAATTTCTCACTTGTGAGAAATTCCTCCTACTCGATTGAATAGGAAATTTCTTATTCAACAAAAAAAGATCCTCGGCACGAGTTGCGAATACGGTATCGCAACCTGATTATTACATCAGAGGCAGAGATGCATGTGGGTTCGAATCCCTCCTCGTGTACTGTTCAATGCTACTTTATTGAACAATGAATGTTTATTGAATGATCAAGGTGAAAGGAGATATGGTAAAGCCTTCGTTATACACGGATAGTCAAAGACGAGATAAGAAAACAGGCACAACGGATATGTGATTATCCATGGACTTAGGCTATACAACTGAATATCATAACCGGCGTGGATACGATTGCGGTCGCGTCAAAGGAACCACAGCAATTATTACGGGTAATTACGTTCCCTTGTGACAGCACCGACATTGTATCAGAAACGTATTTTATATATGTCATACTTCAATCAGACGATACGTGTGAATGAAACAATGAAAGAGAAAAGGCGTTAAAACAACTTGGTTGCTGGTTATTGATACCGGAGATGTGTTCAGATAAAAGCTTTCGTACTATTCATAATAATATTGAGACAGGTGGAATGATTATGAAAGTGGCGCAACAGCAGCCCAATATTGAGAGAGAAGTGCTGATTCTAATAGAGTTAGATAGAGGAAAGCTTCGGATCATGTCGTAAACATTTTTGGAAAATGAAATACATTGAACAAAGAAACCTATGACATACACGGACTAGGAGGACATCATACATGGACTCAGAGAAACTGTAAAACATAATCCATTGACATAATAATACTCATTTTTTTATAACCAAAGGCGTCCACTTGGGAGTACCAGCTCCTATTATAGGGTGCCGGAACAGGAGGACGAGATGATTACAATGCCTTCCATAGATATGGCGGCTACAGGGAGAAATATTGCAAGGCTGAGAAAGGCAGCTGGGTTGACTGTTAAAGAATTGCAGAGTTTGTTCGGTTTTGCAACTCCACAGGCAATCTACAAATGGCAGCATGGTGCAGCGATGCCTACCATTGATAACCTTATTGCGCTTGCAATGATCTTTGAAGTTTCTATGGAGGACATCATCGTGCTTAACGTAAATGCAAGAGCAAGAAAATGCGCTTAACATAATCTTGTTTATTGCATGAAATCAGAGAGGATGTACCGTTTGTATTGCGTGGGCGCGCAATACGGACGGGAAGTCCTTTCTTTTTTTCTCTCATATTTTAATGGAAAATTCCTTCTATTTCCCAATTGTTCTATATTTAGTTAAAAAAGTGCAGTGGATTGATTATATCAAAAGTATGCGGCTAATTAAAGACTTTTTTTCATTCTTTCTAAAAAAAATTTGTGTCTGTTATATTATATTTTGCCTTGTTTGGATGGCAATCGGACTTTTTTTGTTTCCATATATAAAAGACGTTATTCATAATAAGATACTTTTCAGAGTTATCTGGGATTTTATTGTCAAGAATATTATCTGGATATCTGTAACATATTTTAAATAGAGAGACGCTTTTTGGGCGTCTCTCTATCTAAAGATTTATGATTTAAAGAATTTCATTTCTTCATTGAGCTGTTCGGCGATATCTTTCAGATTGTCTGCAGAGCAGGCGAGAGTTGTGACCGTGGCGGAAAGTTCCTGCATGGAGGCTCCGGTTTCTTCTGAAGAAGCGGCGTTTTCTTCAGATATTGCCGAAAGAGCACTCATGGTATCCACTACGGCATTCTTGGATGTTGCACAGGTGTCTGCTCCGTTTGATATATCCTGTACTCCGCCTACGGTACTTCCGATATCCTGAAGCATTCCGTTTACGGCATCGAGAGTTTCGCCTATCGCTATCTGCTGTTCATTGTTTCCGCTCTTGACATCCTCGGCGGCAGCTACGGCAGCTTTACTCTGCTCAAGGAGCGTACTCATTTCACGCATTATATCATCTGCCATCGCCTTTGAATCATCGGCGAGTTTTCCAATCTCTTCGGCAACAACCGCAAATCCTTTCCCGGCTTCTCCGGCTCTTGCAGCTTCGATCGAAGCATTGAGTGAAAGGAGGTTTGTCTGTGTTGCGATAGATGTGATTCCTTCAACCTTTTCGCTGATATTGTCAACGGCGTCCTGAGTTGCCTGAATGGTCTTGGCAATGTCATCTATCTTGGAAGTCATCTCAACAGATGAAGTCTGAAGCAATGTGAGCGACTTGCTTGATACCTCGGATGCCTCTTTCATCTTGCCGGCAAGTCCCGAAAGGTTATTCGTTGAATTCTGCACATCATTGACTGCGTCACCGATTCGTCCCACGTTATCTGTAGCGCTCTGAATCTCATCAGCCTGCTGTGTTGCACCTGTTGCGATCTCTTGAACCGCATTGGAAACGTCTTCGGCTGTCTGCGATATCTGATTAGCCATATCGGAAAGCTCTTCTGATGAAACGCCGACGTTTGATGCGGATTCTTTTATATGACCGACAATCTCATCGAGAGTTCCTATAACTGAATTGGTAGCCTTTGAAATGGTACCGAATTCATCATTTCTTTTATCAAACTTTTCAACTTTAACAAATCGTCCGTCTGCGAGTGCACCGAGAGATGTGTTTACTGCGGCAATGGGATCCGTAAAGCTCTTTGCCATCATGAGTGAAAGGATTATTGCAACTACAAGGAGAATGATTCCTATTATGATAACGGTGAGTGCTGAGCGGATTGCAGGTCCCATTATCTCTGCGTTTGTCTCGGAAACCGCAACCACGAAGCCTGTTGTAGGTTCTTTTATCCATGATGTATAAGTGCGCTTTCCGTCTATAACACTGTTAAAAGTGCCGGAGGAAAGAGTGGAAGTCATATACTCTTCATCTGTGTGTACTATGGGTTCATCTTCCGGTGTGATCTCAAATTGTGAATGTGCGGCAACTGTTCCGGCTTTATCCAGGATATATCCGTTTTTAACGTTATCTGCAAGGAAACCGTGAAGAACGGCAAGGTCAAAGCTTCGCTGCAGTGAACCTATCATTTCACCGGAAGAGGGATCGATAACGGGAACAATGATGATAACAATCCTGTTTCCTGCCGCTTTACTTATGACAATCTCAGAAACGGCGATTGCTTTGTTGGCCCAACATTCCTGGAAATACGCTCTGTCAGCGATATTTGTGAAATCTTTTCGATCGGTTCTGATAAGCTGATCTCCGGTAGATATGGAAAGAATGCAGTTTGTGTTACCGTCATTGATATTCGTATTGATCGCATCCATCTGCGCCAGTATAAGCTCTCTCTTTTTGTCGGCGCCGCTCTGGTTAAATGTTTTAAGATAATCTATGGTGCTTTGCGCTGAAGCGCAGGTCTCAAGAGCTATGACATTTTGCTGTACAATGGTGGAAAACTTCCCTTCGACCACTTTTGCATCTGAACTTAGAAGGTTCAATGCGTCATTCTTTGCCTTGGTTGTGGAAGTCTGGTAGCTTACGATTACGGCAATTGTGAGAGGAACTGCTGCAACTGCCAGTAAGATTGAGACCAGTTTTGTCTTGATGCTGTCTTTGAAACTGATGTTACTGCTTGCATTTTTGCTACTAACATTAGATTTCGCCGCCATAGATACCTCCTTGAAAAATCAAGAAAACTTTTTTATTTGATAGTAAATTACTATTAAATAAATGAAAAAAAGAAATAATCTCAATAAAGGGGTCAATTTCAATTTTACAATGAAAATAAACAAAATAATGCATATTTATAGATTTTTTATCAAATTTTTAGAAGCCTTATTGACGTAAAAAGAAGTTAGTATTTATATTAAGTAAATTGACATTATAAGGAGAGACAATATGATTATAAAAAACGAGATACCTATACTTGAATATGATGACAGTTCGTTGGAAGTTATTACGCCGAATCATGGTAATGAGGACTTAAAGCTTCCGGAGAAGTGCTTGTTTGCTTTCCTTGGGGATGTTGTACATAATTATGCAAAAGAGCATGATGCGGAAATTGCAAATGAATACATCACCGTCTCACATAACGTGAACGTTTATATATTGCATGAGGAAGAAGAGGATATTTGCCTTGTCCAGCCGACAATTGGCGCTCCTGCCGCAACGGGGCTGATGGATTTTCTTGTTAATTGCGGGTGTAAAAAAGTAATCGCGGTCGGTTCATGCGGAGTTTTGGCTGATATACCCGAGAATGCGTTTCTTGTTCCGACAAGAGCACTTCGCGGCGAAGGTACATCGTATCAGTATCTGCCTGCTTCAAGATATATAGAGCTTGATGAAGAGCCGATATCAGTTATCGAGAACTGCTTCAAATCCCACAACCTTCCTTTTGTGACCTGCACAACCTGGTCTACTGACGGCTTTTTCAGGGAGACAAAAGATATGGTGAAGTACCGCTTGGAAGAAGGCTGTTCTGTAGTCGAGATGGAGTGCTCGGCGCTCGCGGCCTGCTGCAGAAAGCGTGGAGCAAAGTTTGGACAGTTCCTGTTTACCGCAGATTCACTTGCAAATGTGCATGAATACGATCTTCGCGATTTCGGAATGGATTCGCACGAGAAAGCTCTTTTGCTGGGACTGGACATATTAAGAAGTTATAAGTGAGGAAAAGAAATGAATATACAGATATTTGGAACAAAAAAGCGGTTATATGCAGAAAAATGTTAGATGCTATATGTTATGGAGATACTGTGCTAACACCGGAATTTAAAGTGGATGATAAAAACAGAAAACAGTACTTTGAGTTATTGATGGCAATATATAGTACAGAACGAAGATTCCATGATTCCCGCAGAAATGCAGGAATTGCCGCTTCGGCTAAGAAAGGCAATTATAAGGGCAGAGGAAGAATAAGGATAGACAAACTAGCCGCGCAAGATATATTCTTGGATTATTCGGCTAAAAAAATAAAAAGCGCAGAGGCATCCAAAATGCTTGGAATAAGTAAATCGACTTTTTTAAGAAGATACAAAGAGTATGCGGATGCTAAGCAATAGGAAAGAAGGAGTACCAAAATGAGACCAACACACACAGAAAAAGAAAATGCAATGAGGGAAAAGATAATTCCTGAATTATATGCAAATGAGTATAATAAATTCATAGGCTTTGAAGTATTGGAGCTTAGCGCTACTTACAGCAAAGCAAGGATCAAGGCTGATTCCAGATTACATAACACATACGGAAGTATTCACGGCGGAGCGCTTTTGTCTTTTGTTGATGCAATGGCAGGCGCGACGGGAAGCATGAGCGGACACTACGTAACAACGGTTTCCGCAAACCTGAACTTCCTGCTTCCTGCAGTAAACACAGAGTATATCTACTGTGAGTGCATGAAACTAAAGACAGGTAAGCACATCTTGGTATTTGATATCAGAGTTACCGACGATAACGGAAATCTTCTGGATAGCGGAGAGTTTTCATTCTTTGCCAGCAAAGCACAGGTGCTTGGAGATAATCTTAAATTCTGAGAGACAGAAGCAGGTAAATACTCGACGACTTTTATCTTTATGTCAACAAAAAATAGAGATAAAGATAAAAGTCGATTTGACTTTTATCTTTATCGTCATTAAAATCATAGATAAAGATAAAAACTGTTCGGGAGGTCGCTGTGGAAAATCTTATAGGACGTGAAAATGAGATAAAGCGCTTGGATAGGGCAATGTCTGAAAAAGAAGCGCAATTGATAATAGTGTATGGCAGAAGAAGGGTTGGAAAAACCTTTCTTATAAATGAGTATTATGATAATTCATTTGCGTTCAAGTTTACGGGATCGGAAAATCAAAAGAATCGAGAACAGTTAAAGAACTTCATTTTGGAATTAAATAATGTATCACATAAAAAGCATGATGTCCCCAAAGACTGGACAGAGGCTTTTTTTGCGCTTAGAAATCACCTTGAGTCCTTAGATTCAAAGAAAAAACAAGTGGTTTTCTTTGATGAGCTTCCATGGATGGACAAGATAAACTCCGGATTTTTGGATGCATTTGAATGGTTCTGGAATTCGTGGGGATCAACCAGAAAGAATCTGGTATTTATTGTATGCGGTTCGGCAACTTCTTGGATGGTTGAAAAATTAGATGAGAATAAAGGTGGTTTATTTAATAGGCAAACGTGTAGGTTGTTCTTGGAACCTTTTGATATTAGACATACGGAGATGTATCTCAACTCTAGAAATATTTTTTGGTCAAGATATGATATTGTGCAGGTTTATATGATTATGGGAGGGATTCCGTTCTATTTAAGGCTTTTAGACAGTAAAAAGACTTTAAATGAAAATATAGATGATATATTCTTTGGAAAAAGAGCGGAGTTATGGAATGAATTTGAGCATCTGTATCATACCTTGTTTTCTAATAGTGAACAGTATATAAAGGTTGCGGAAGCTTTGAGTGAGAAGAGGAGTGGCCTTTCCAGAGAAGAACTGGTTAAGAAAACAGGATTGCCCTCAAATGGTGTGTTGACAAAGATGCTGTCGAATCTTGAAAAATGCGGTTTTATAAGAGCAAACAAGGCGTATGGGAATAAAAAACGAGGAATGCGTTATCAGTTGTCGGACTACTATTCGCTGTTCTATTTCAAATTTATCAGGGATAATTACGGCAAAGACGAGCATTTTTGGAGTAATATGAATGATAATCCTGCAAGACGCGCATGGTCGGGATTAACTTACGAACAGGTTTGCAAAGACCATATAAATCAGATAAAGCAAACTCTGGGAATATCGGGTGTTCTCACTGAGGTATCAACGTGGAATAAACAAGGTGATGATAATGAAAAAGGAGCGCAGATCGATCTTATTATAGAAAGGCGCGACAGGGTGATAAACTTGTGCGAGATTAAGTTTTCGGTGCGTGAGTATGAGATAGATAAAGCGTATGATCTTGCGCTGAAAAACAAGGTTGAAGTTTTCAGAAAAGCTACTAAAAACACTGATACTATCATAATTACCATGATTACAACATATGGTGTGAAAAAGAATATGTATAGTAATTACATAGGAAAAGAAGTGCGCATGGAAGATTTATTCAATTAATGACAATTTATGAGAGAGGGAGGTTGCATGAAAACACTGATAGTTTACTACTCAATGGAAGGAAACACGCAGTTCGTTGCAGATCTGGTAAAAGAAAAGGTAGATTCCGATACGCTTAGGCTTATACCGAAGAAAGCCTATAACGACAAAGGATTTGCAAAGTTCTTCTGGGGCGGCAAGAGTGCGCTCATGGCGGAGAAGCCTGAGCTTGAAGAGTACACAGTTGACTTTTCCAAGTATGACCGCATCGTCTTTGGATTTCCTGTGTGGGCGGGAACGTTCACACCGCCGCTTCGTACTTTTATAGAAGACAACAGAAAGAGCCTTGCCGGAAAAAGATTTTCTGCATATGCATGCATGGCCGGATCGGGCGGAGAAAAAGCTATCGGTAAACTTGCCAAGTTCCTTGAGATACCGGGATTTGAGGCAACTTCAATTTTCATAGATCCAAAAACCGCTCAGAGCGCAGAGAAAATGGCGCAGATAAATGGATTCTGTGTTGCGCTTAATCAGTGACGGATAAAAATTTTAAATAATACCTGAAGATTTTAAAACTCTTCCTTTTTAATTTATATTCTTTTTACGCCAAGTTTGTTCCAATTGTGATTGCGAACATATATAATTGTAATTACATAATCCAAATGACGCTCCGGCATGCAGTGGATAGAGGGTACATCCTGTGCCGTATGCGGATATGGATGGTCCGCCTCATTATATAATAAAGGGTAAGGCGGAGGCGTAACGCAAAGGAAAGAGTTATGGAAAAATGCATTTCAAATGCTACGGGAGAGATAAGCATTTGAGATGCATTTTTTCTATACTTTTTTAATGAATATCCGTTTTTATTTTACTTTCTTTTAATTCCGAGTTTGTTTCATTTGCGGGCGTCTGTGATTATAATTGCAATTACATAATTTGTAGGAAGTGAGGAATAGGAACTTTGATGTCGGTAAAAAGAACTTTTGCATTGTTCGCAGCATTTATTGTGATGGCAGTGACGGTGACAACGGAGAGTATCGGGATTGTTGCTGCAGGCGCAAGCAGTGACACGACCGTATATGTTACCAAGACGGGAGATTGCTATCATAGCAAGGACTGCAACAGTCTTCGCAAAAGTTGCGTTTCGATCACGCTACAGGAAGCAATAGATGACGGATATAAACCGTGCAAAAGATGCTATTCTGTTGCGCTTGATACGGTCCCGCTGACGAGTGAGGCCGAGGAAGAGATCGAAGCACTTAAGACCTACAAAGGAAACACCAAAGAATTCAACGCTTACACTTACTACATCAACAACGTCGATCTCCAGATTGAAATCGGCCCCGACGGCGATGCGCTTCTGGAGCACTTCATTGAACAGGGTTTGGAACAGGAGCGGATTGCAAAGGAAGAAAAGAGAAGATAAAGTTTTATGGAAAATACACCCCGGATGCTGTAGGAGAGAGCAGCGTTCGGGGTGTGTTTTATATATTTTTTTCAAGTGAATCCATAAGACATAGGTGTTATATAATTATTGTTCGGGATTATAAAAACGAAAATTACGTTGCAAGCAGAAATGAGATAATGTATTATATTGCTATACAAACGAATAACAACGCGATATTTGTTTTTGAGGAGTAAAAATGAAAATATTAAGAATACGAGTAAACGGGCTTCCGCTGTATAAAGAGCCATTTGACGTTTCATTCTGCGCTGTTCAAAGGGTTCAGAGTAATCACATGAATTCTGTTTATAACTTGTTTGGAAATATATATGTGAACACTGTTGAGGCATTTGCGGGAATAAATGCTTCCGGAAAAACAATGGCATTGAAGGTTATTTCTTTCGCAAGTATGCTTTTGGGAGCAATGCCGTTAAATGCAGAATTTACTCCGCAGATTTTAGGAGAGAACACCAAGGTAGAATTTGATATTGATTTTTACGTAGATAATAAGATTTGCCATCTTTATAGCCGGATTGTAAAAAACAGGAATGCTGATGGCAGTAACGTTGTCCAAATACTATCAGAGAAATTGTGGGAAAAAAGTATTACGAGTAAAGTTAATAAAACGAACTTACTATCTTTTGATAAAATAGCACCGTCCAGAGTTCGCGATAGTTCAGATGAATATTTGCCGGACGATGTCAGTATTATGATTGCTGTAAATAAACAGATAAAGGATAGGATTACATTTGTTGACCTTGTAGCATTTACCAATGTTAATCTCTTTTTCCCTGAGGGAGGAGATATTCCGACAGAGATTATTACATTACTCGATCCTACTATTGAACATATCACGGTAGAGAATGCAAATGGTAAGGTTGTCACCAGATTAAAGTTCTTTAACCGGAATGAACTTGTGCTTTTGGAGCCAAATGAATTGAATGTGTATCTTTCATCCGGAACTGTTAAAGGTGTAAGAGTGTTTACTGATGCCGCAAGAGTGCTGAAAAATGGTGGATACTTACTTGTCGATGAGATTGAGAATCATTTTAATCGTGAATTGGTCGCATCGTTGATTCGTTTGTTCACAAATAAAAAAACAAATCCTAAGGGCGCGGTAATTATCTTTTCAACTCATTATCCGGAGCTATTGGATGAGCTTGATAGAAATGATTCAGTATTTATAACCAGAAGTGATAAAGGGCTTGGCGTTGATAATCTCAATTCGCTCTTAAGCAGAAATGATATGAAAAAGAGCGAAGTGTATCAGAGCAATTTCCTAGGAGGAACAGCGCCGAAGTATAAATCACTGGTTGCTTTGCAAAAGCGTATTATTAAGAGCTTGGAGGAATAAATGAAAGTAAATATTTCGAGCTCAAGTCTTATAGCTTGTAAGTGTATTGCCAAGAACATCTGTAAAAGAATTTGAACGCCGCTATTTGAGAATGGCATTTGATCAAAAGATTATTATACTTCGTGTCATTGATTCCAGAGGAGAGGAGTTTAATCTGAGTAAAGCATATCGTTGTCAGGTAGAGATAATCAATGTTATTACGGCTCCTGAGATAGAAATGCTAATTATTGCAAGTCAGAAAAAGTATGATGAGTATAAACGCTCGGGAGTTAAGAAGCCAAGTGATTATTGTAAGAATGTGTTGGGAATAAAAAATGTAAAATCTCCTAAGTATATTAAAGAGTATTTTTCGGATCCTGATTATCTTATCGATAGTATTAAAGAATATAATCGTGTTCATAAGCAAAAGAACAATGAGGCTTCACTTTACGATTTGTTAAAGACAAAATAGAAGAGAAAGTAAACTTTGGGCACTGCGGTAGAAGCAGCGTCTGAAGTTTATTTTTTCTCTTTTAATTATTTACCTTTTTATTTTATATTCTTTTAACGCCAAGTTTGTTTCATTCATAGGCGAAGCTATATATAATTTCAATTACATTATTTTGAAAGAGAGGTATTGTTAATGAAGTTGCTTGTGAAAAGAAATCTTGCTGCGATCACAGCTTTTCTAATGGTAGTAGGAACGTTCATCACGGGTGATATAAAGGTCAGCGCTGCAGGCGGAGATACTACCGTTTATCTCACTAAGACGGGTGAAAAATATCATTCAGATGGATGTAGCAGTCTTAGCCATAGTAAGATAGCGACTACTCTTCAGGATGCTGTAGATAAAGGCTATGAAGCATGCAAAAAATGTAAGCCGCCCAAGCTTGATTCAACAAGTCAGGCAGCAGCGCCTCAGGCCAATGCTGTAGCAGCACCTGCAAAAACAACTGCAACTGCAACGACTTCTACAGTTGCTTCAAATGGCGATACTGTTGTATATACAACTAAGACAGGTAAAAAATATCACGCAGATGGTTGCAGAAGTCTTGGTCAAAGTAAGATACAGACAACTCTTCAGAGCGCAGTAGATAAAGGCTATGAAGCATGCAAAGTATGTAAGCCACCTAAGTTGGCTGCGGTTAGTACAGCACAGGCTTCTCAGGCTAATGCGGCAAACGGTGCTGTCGAAGCGCTAAAGACATACAAGGGTAACACGGACGAGTTTAATGCATATGCTTATTACACCAACAATGTAGATCTTCAGACTGCAATAGGCGCAGACGGAGACAAGCTTTTGAAACATTACAATGAATACGGTAAGGCAGAGGGTAGAGTAGCAAAGTAAGAGATGGGTAAAAAGAATACGTGAAAAAAGCACCTTAGATGCTGAAGGAGAGACAGCGTCTGAGGTGCTTTTTATTATGAATCAATTGACACTTGTAACGTTACGGGTTATAATGTGAATATGATTAAATCGTTTGCTCACAAAGGACTAAAAGATTTTTACGAAACCGGCTCAAAAAAGGGAATTCAGCCGGATCATGCATCAAAACTTGCGCGAATGCTTGATAGATTAGATGCAAGTACTAGTGCTCAAGATATGAATTTGCCAGGCTATAGATTACATTCACTAAAAGGTGATATGCAAGATATGTGGTCGGTTACAGTAAATGGCAATTGGAGAATGACGTTTTATTTTGAAGGACAGGATGCATATCTTGTGGATTATATGGATTATCACTGAGGAAGGAGGAAAGATATATGACTAGAAGACCTACACATCCGGGGAATGTATTTTTAGAAGATGTTATGAAGCCTTTGAATTTAACAGTTACTGATGCGGCGAAAATGCTTGGTGTAAGTAGAAAAGCTTTATCTGAATTTGTAAATGAAAAAGCTTCGTTAAGCCCTGAGATGGCATTGAGAATAAGCAAAGCAACAGGAACATCTGCAGAGAGCTGGATGAATATGCAACAGAAATTAACGCTTTGGACTGCGCATCAGCACGAACCGACTAATGTTATACCTTTCCCGTTGGCTGATGTAAAAGAAGGATAATAGGCTAATAATAAAAGAAATATTTAAAAATGCACCTTAGATGCTTTATGAGACAAAAGCACCTGAGGTGCTTTTTATTGAGGGATTTGATGGATGCTGATCTGATGCGGCTTTTGTAGTATAATCATTACTATAATGCGTTGTTGAGTGTTTGTTTTAGTGTTTGCGGGAGTAACAGAATGCTTAAACCAGGAATATACGAACGAGTAATTAATGAACTGTTGCAAGAAGAACTTGCGGAAAAAAGTGATGATCAAAAATATACACAGAAAATAGATGAGGCGGAAGCTTCCGAAGTATTGTCACGATATATCTATGAGATTGTGCATGATACATTAGATAGGATGCCAGAATCCAATGATATTGATGCGAAAGTGAAGCTTATAAATCAGATTGTGAAGCTAGTTCTTGATGAAACTAATCAGGAAGAGCTAAAAAAGGTTGCTGTTGTGGATAAGGCAGAACAACTATTAGCTCTTATCTCTAATGAAGATCCCATGTATAAAATAGGTAAAATAAAAGCCAAAGATATTGTTAGACCTGAAACATCCATTGTACAGAGCAGTTTATTTACAGGTGCTGTTCATGAACCACAGATGTATTCTGAACTTAAGAAAGAAATGGAAACCGCAGATAGGATAGATATGTTGGTTTCATTTGTAAAGTGGAGCGGTTTGAGACTTATAATGGATGAGCTAAAAAGGTTTACTGGAAATCGTGGTGGAAAACTTCGCGTTATTACGACTTCATATATGGGAGCAACAGATGTAAAAGCTATTGATGAACTCAGTAAATTGGAAAATACAGAAATACGAGTTTCTTATGATACAAAACGAACAAGATTACATGCAAAGTCTTATGTGTTCTATCGTGATAATGGATTTACAACAGCATATATAGGATCATCAAATCTATCAAATGTTGCAATGTCTACAGGTTTGGAATGGAACATAAAAGTTACAGCAAAGGATATGTTTCAAACAATAAAGAAAATAGAGGCAACGTTTGACAGTTATTGGAATACAGCAACGTTTGAAAAATATGATATTAGCATGCATGATAAGTTAAATGCAGCAATTAAGGCGGAGAAATATAGCGGTAGCGAAGAATTTTTTCAATATATTGTTGATGTTAATCCATATCCATATCAGCAGGAAATATTAGATAAATTAAGTGCAGAGCGGATTGTAAGAGGAAGATATAAGAATCTTGTTGTAGCTGCAACTGGAACAGGGAAGACGTTAATTTCAGCATTTGATTATAGGAATTTTTGCCAAAGTAGACAAGGAAAGACAAATAGACTTTTATTTGTTGCGCATAGAGAAGAGATACTTTTACAGAGTGTAGGTGCTTTTCGGGCAGTATTAAAAGATCCTAATTTTGGAGAGTTGTTTGTAGGAAATCATAAACCTGAAAGCCTGGATTATCTTTTTATTTCAATTCAAACAGTGGCATCACAAAAGTTATATGAATTATTATCGGAAGATTATTATGACTACATTATAGTAGATGAATTTCATCATGCAGCGGCTCCAACTTATCAAGGAATGCTTGAGAAGTTCAAACCTAAGATACTACTTGGGCTCACAGCAACACCTGAGCGTATGGATGGAAAGAGTATTGTTAATTATTTTGATGGGCACATTGCTGCAGAAATTAGGCTACCTGAGGCGGTAGAAAGAAAACTACTTTGTCCATTTCAATATTTTGGAGTTTCTGATGAGACAGATCTTTCGTCGGTGCGTTGGGTTAGAGGGGGATATGATAAGACAGAACTTAGTAATCTATACTCTTTAAATAGGGAAGTAGCTATTCGCAGAGTTAATCATATTATTAACTCATTAAATCGATATGTGACAGATATTGATAATGTGCATGGTTTGGGGTTCTGTGTATCAGTTGATCATGCCAAATTTATGGCGGAAGAATTTAATAAGAAAAATATTTCGTCTATTGCTCTTACATCTGAATCAGCAGATTCAGAGAGGGAGAGCGCAAAAACAAAGCTTATTTCTGGCGAGATAAGGTTCATTTTTGTTGTTGATCTTTATAATGAAGGTGTAGATATTCCACAGGTTGATACTGTTATGTTTTTAAGACCGACAGAATCACTTACAGTTTTTTTACAGCAACTGGGAAGAGGGCTTCGTCTTGCAGATGGAAAAGAGTGTTTGACGGTGCTTGATTTTATCGGTCAGGCAAACAAGAAGTATAATTTTGAAGAAAAGTTCGCAGCACTTTTAGAGAATACGGATCATAGCGTTCAATATGAATTAAAGAAAGGGTTCACTTCCCTTCCAAAAGGATGTTATATACAGCTTGAGAAGAAAGCTGCAGAGATAGTTCTTAATAACATAAAGAAGTCATTTAGTGACAGGATGGGGCTGATATCGAGAATAGAATCTTTCGAAGAGGATAGCGGTCTTAAGCTTACGCTTAAAAATTTTATTAAATATTATAGGATTAAGTTAAAGGCAATTTATACAAAGTACTCATTTTCAAGGCTTTGCGCAGATGCAAAGGTTATAGAGGATTTTAATGAACCACTTGAAGAAGTCATTACTAAGGCATTTAGTAAGATGATTGCGATTGATTCTAGAAGATGGATTGCATTTCTACTGAGAGTTCTTCCTAAACTTGAAAGTATCGATGTTGATAGCATGTCTGATTTAGACAAAAGAATGATGCAGATGTTCTACATTACGATATGGTATAAGGCGGCAGATGATTGGAAGTCTGAGGAAGTAAAGAAAAATTTGGCAGAACTAGCGTCGTGTAAGTTATTGGTTCAAGAAATGATTGATATATTGAATATCAAACTTGATGATGTAGATATTATTGATAAGCCAATCGAGTTAGGATTTGATTGTCCGCTTGATTTGTATTGTACATATACAAGGGATCAAATTCTAGTTGCTTTGGATTATATGAATCCGGGGAATGTGCGTGAAGGGGCAAAATGTTTATCTGAAAAGAAATTGGATGTATTTTTTGTAACACTTAATAAGTCGGATAAGGATTATTCGCCTAGCACTATGTATGAAGATTATTCTATTAGCAGTGATCTTTTTCATTGGCAGAGCCAGAGCACTACTTCAGATACATCTAAGACAGGACAACGTTATATAAATCATGTGAGTGAAGGATATAAGGCCCTGCTGTTTGTTAGAGAGTTTAAGAAAGATAGTGTCGGAACAGCGCCATATACATATCTTGGCTCAGCTAATTATGTGAGTCACACAGGTAGCAGACCTATGAATATAATTTGGAGACTTGATAATCCAATACCTGCTAAATTTATTAGGAAGACGAATAAGTTAGAAGTAGGGTGAGATTTATTTTATGAAATTGAGAGCTTGTATTGTGTTTGAAGTCATAATAAATCTGTTGACAAAAGCGGGGTGAATTAATTGGAAATTAATTATTATAGAAGTGCTCATATTCTTGCAGTTTTAAATGGAGAAAAAGAACAATCATGCTAAAAACAATAAACGTCGTCGCCGCCATAATCTGCGATGATTTCAATAATAAAACAAAAGTATTCGCCACACAGCGTGGCTACGGCGAATACAAAGGCTGGTGGGAATTTCCGGGTGGAAAGCTTGAAATCGGTGAGACGCCGCAGGAGGCTCTTGTGCGGGAAATCCGTGAGGAACTTACTGTCAACATAACAGTGGGAAGCCTCATTAAGACAATCGAATATGATTACCCCAATTTCCATCTTTCTATGGACTGTTTTTGGGCAGAAGTAGAATCAGGAAATCTGGAACTTAAGGAAGCAGATGCCGCAAGGTGGCTTACCAAGGAGGAACTCGATGATGTGGAATGGCTTCCTGCGGATGAAATATTGATTGATAAGATTAAAGCAGAGATGTAATAATGCTTTATTTGGAAAAGAATTATGAAAGTATTATCTATTATTATGATAGTGGTAGGATTTATATTACTGCTACGCTACTTCCTGTTGATCAGAAAATGTAATATCAGAGTATCTGCAACAATTACTGATATTGAACTGGAAATTGACTACAGAAAACGAGTATCTTATTACCCTACATATCGATATAAGATTGAGCATTGGTGGTACACGGCAAAATCGCATAAAGAAATACTGTATTGGATGGATAAACCAAAATATAAAGTGGGGGATAAGATGGATATTTTGGTTTGCGAATCTGATCGTAAATTCTGTATTCCGGCTGATTATGCAGATTTTAGAAAAATGCATGGAGAGTTTTTTGGTGGAATACTGGCAATTGGTTTGGGATTATTAAATTTATTGACATAGAATTATTTCTCTTAACATCTCCTCTTCATAGATAAAATCTATCGATAACATAACGAAAAATATATTATACCTATCACTGCGGTAGGTATATTATTTTGCCTATAATACTAGCTTGAAGAGGAGACATAAGATGAGTAGTTTACAGACACCGTTCAGATATGATTTTGTTGGAAGCTTTTTGAGACCTAAGGCACTTAAGGATGCTAAGGCAGCGTTTGCTGAAGGTAAGATTGGCAAGGAAGAACTTGATAAAGTTATCAATGATGAGATTACCAAGGTAGTTGCAAAGCAGAAAGAGCTTGGATTTCAGGTGATAACAGACGGAGAGTTCAGAAGGAGCTTCTGGCATCTTGACTTTATGTGGGGCTTTGAAGGCGTAGAGCATAAGGCTACCGGCAAAGGAGTTGAGTTTAACGGTGAGCTGGCTGTTCTTGATGATACATATCTTGTTGGTAAGATCAAGGCAAAGGCACATCCTTTTGTGGAATATTACAAGTTCCTTAAGCAGTTCGAGGATGAGAACACTGTCGCGAAGTATACAATTCCTGCACCTGCGCAGACTTTCCAGCAGATGATCGTGCCTGCGAACTTTGAGACCACAAGGAAGTTCTATCCTACAAACGATGAACTTATTGAAGATATAGCAAAGGCATATCGTGATGTTATAAAGCAGTTCTACGATGCGGGATGCCGTAATCTTCAGCTTGATGACTGCACATGGGGCGCGATTGTCGGTGATGCTGCTAAGCAGCGCTATAAGTCACTCGGAATAGATCTTGAGGAGGTAAAAGAGCAGCTCCTTAGAGTGAACAATCTTTCGCTCGAAGGAAAGCCTGCCGACATGGTGATCAATTCACATATCTGCAGAGGTAATTACCACTCAACTTATTTCACCAGCGGACCTTATGATACCGTTGCTGATTACGTGTTTGCAAAAGAAAATGTGAATGCGCTTTTCCTTGAGTATGATGATGAGAGATCGGGCGGATTTGCTCCGCTTTCCAAGGTTTCTGATGATAAGAAAGTTGTTCTTGGTCTTATCACAACAAAAACACCTGCGCTTGAAGATAAGCAGAAAGTTATTGAGAGAATTCGTGAAGCTGCAAAATATGTTCCTCTCGACAGACTTTGCCTGAGCCCGCAGTGCGGTTTTGCTTCCTGCGAGATAGGCAATAAGCTTACGGAAGAAGAGCAGTGGTCAAAGCTCAAGCTTGTTAAAGAGATTGCAGAAGAAGTGTGGGGATAATGTTTTTTTAATTACTCTACAACTATAAATTTACAGATTGTCCTCGCCCCACTTCTTTAATTGGAGAAGAATTGGGATGAGGCTTTTTGTTTTTTCTGTAAGATTATATTCAACTCTTACGGGCATTTCATCATACTGCTTTCTCTCAACAAGTCCGTCTGCTTCCAGCTCTTTTAGCGAATTGGCGAGCATTGTATTGGTGATGCCTTGAACAGAGCGGCTCAGTTCGCCGTATCTGACAACTTCATTTTTATCGATGACGCATAGTATCATTATTTTCCACTTGCCGCCAACGGTATCTATTACTTTTTTTAATCCACAACCTTTTCCTGCGATATCTTCACATAAAGGCTCGTGATCGGCTATTTTTCTCATAGTATACTTTTCCTTACCAGATAAATTTAAACTGCGTACTTGATATAAAAAATATACTACATATAATAAAAGCACCAGATTAGAAAAACAAGTAAATCTTTTATTAAGGAGAATTTTTATGAGAAAGGCGACTAATGACACAGACAGATGCGTAGCCTGCGGAGTCTGTGCGCTGCAATGTCCGAGGGAAGCGATTGACATTTATAGAGGCATTTATGCGGTTGTTGATGTTTCTAAATGCGTGGGATGCGGTATATGCGAAAAAGCTTGTCCGGCAGGATCTGTAAAAGTAGTGGAGGTGCAAGATGGTATTAAATAAGAAAAAGCAATGGTACGACTATCTTTGGATATGGACGATCATTTATTTTGCACTCGGATTCTTTAATATCTTATTTGCCTGGCTTGGAATGATAGATTTCATACTTCCTCTTATCTTTGCGACAGTCGGTGGAAATAAATGGTTTTGTAATCACATGTGCGGCAGAGGTCAGCTTTTCTGGGTACTTGGAAGGAATCTTAAGTGCTCGCGAAAAAAGCCGGCGCCTAAGTGGATTTCCTCAAAGTGGTTCAGATATGGATTCCTCACATTTTTTATGACAATGTTTGGAACTATGATATTTCAGACCTATCTTGTGTTCTCGGGAGCGGAGTCGCTTAAGAAAGTAGTAAAGCTCTTTTGGACATTTAAAGTACCATGGAAATGGGCGTATAATGGAAGTGTCTTCCCCGATTGGGTGGCGCAGTTCGGATTTGGATTTTACAGCCTTATGCTGACATCCACTCTGATAGGACTGATAGTGATGGCAATGTACAAAGAGAGAACCTGGTGTTCTTTCTGTCCAATGGGAACAATGACACAGGGCATTTGCAAGATAAAGGCAAAGAAAGGTAGGGAAAATTTATGACATTAGAAGAAAGAGCTGAGAGGGCTGTGGAGCTTAAGAATTCCGGAATGTATAACTGTGCACAGGCAGTGACTGCGGCTTTGGCAGATCAGACAGGACTTACGGAGGAACAGCTCAAACAGGTATCTGCCGGATTCTGTGCTGGAATGGGCAATCTTGAAGCAACCTGCGGAGCCTTGATTGGTGCAGGAATGATAGCAGGCCTCAAGACAGAAGGCAAAGGAACTCTTGGAGTTACCAAACAGATTCAGGAAGAGTTTGGCAAAAGATGCGGCGCATTAAAATGCAAAGATCTAAAGACCGTCACAGACGGCAAGCCATTGTGCCCCTGCGAAGACTGCGTAAGGAATGCGGTTATGATATATGGCGAGATAATGGGCCTGAAATAGGGTGAAAAAGAGTATGAGAAATACTATGAAAACTATTTATCTGCAACGCCTATAGATTTTACACCTGTAGATTGAGGAAAAGGATAAAGATAATGTATAAGAATATTGACATGACAACATATCCGAGGAAGGAGCATTTCGATCATTTTCGCAACATGGAATATCCGTTTGTGACGATGACGGTTCAGGTTGATATCTCGGATTGGATAAAAAGGCTTAAAGAAGTGAAATATCCTCTTTTCCTTTGTTTCCAGTATGCGGTTGCACGTGCGGCCAACAGCGTTCCGGAGTTCAGGCAGAGAATAGAGGGAGACGGGATCATAGAATACGATTATTGCAATCCTTCATATACTGTGGCGCTTCCTGATGAGACATACAGATATTGCATGGTTAACACCAATCAGCCTCTTAATGACTATCTGGCAGAAGCAAAGATAAAGCAGGAGAAAGCCCTTAATGCGGAACATTTGGAGGAAGAGGGAGAAGCTCGAAGCCACCTGTTTACATCTTGTGTTCCGTGGCAGGATTTTACAGGGGGAACTATGCCTTATCCCGATTCGAAATTCTCAATACCGAATGTTGTCTGGGGCAAATACAAGACGGAGAAGTATCTTGCACTTGAAGATGGCAAAGTTACAGAAAAAGAAAAGACAACCATACCTGTAGTTGTTTTTGTAAATCATGCGCTTATTGACGGCCTGCATATATCCAAGTTCTATGCAAACCTTGATGCGGAACTTTCCGGAATGCAATTTAAGTAGTTTATTAGAATGTAGTTTTTAAAGGAAACAGTAATTGAAAAAGAAAGAGTGATCATCCGATAAAGGGTAATCACTCTTTTTCCTTAAGTGGTTTTTCGTTTTGCCTCTAGAATTATCATATCTTTTCGTTCGCCGTCGGTACATTCGACGTCATGTAAAATCATGCATGGGAGCATTCCTGCTTTTATGTGAATAACAAGTGAGGGAATATTGTCACAAAAGATACTGCTGATTATCCTGTCGACTTCGAATTTTTCAAAGCCGAGTTCCATACTAAGCTGCGCGGTTTCTTTTCCGTATCCTTTTCCGATGGTATCATCTTCGCCGATGAACAGGCCGTATTCAATCTGTCTGTCGGAAAGCTTGTAATCTTTAAAAACAACGGAACCGATAGCGCGGTCATTGTTGTTAAGTTCGCATATCATGTATTGGAATACGTTTTTGGTCTGTACTTGCTCTTTGTAGTATTTCTGCTGAGCTTCGAGAGAGAATTTTTCGCGGTAAACATAGCGTTCTCTCACTCTTTCGTTATTTCTCCATTCAACGATTTTTTCACAATCATCGATTTTCATTTTCCTGAGGCCGATTGTCTTCCCTACGATGTCGTATTTCAATTTATGTCTACCTCCATAATTTACAATGGTAACACGTAATAAGGTGTCGGTAAAGGATTTTGCAAACTTCCCGATAATTGCGATATTGGCTTAACATGTTGTAAAATTGATGATTATATGGTATTTTTCATTAGGAATTTACTGGGAGAAGTTGATTGTATGAAAGAATGGTTTGCTAAACTGGCTGAGGATTTCAGCCGTTGTTTCATTGAGGAAAACAGATACATGATGCTTATAGACGGTATCGGAGTGACTGTTAAGGTATCGCTCGTTGCCGTTGTTATAGGTATTTTGATAGGCTTTTTGATCGCTATGTGCAACATGTCTTCTAATAAAATACTGAAGACTATCGGCACAATATATACGGATGTCATAAGAGGAACGCCTTCCGTTACTCAGCTTATGATCATCTATTTCGTTGTATTTGCAAGCGTTCGCTGGCCCAAGTGGATCATCGCGGCGATCGCATTCGGAATAAATTCGGGTGCTTATGTTTCTGAGATTGTCCGTGCAGGTATTCAGTCAATCGATAAAGGGCAGACCGAAGCGGGCAGATCGCTTGGTCTCAACGCAAGACAGACACTGATGGGAATCGTTGTTCCACAGGCTATCAAGAATATTTTTCCCGCACTTTGCAATGAGTTTATCGTTCTTATAAAAGAAACCGCCATCGTCGGATACGTTGGTCTTATGGACATTCAGAAGGCGGGCGATTTCATAAAGAGTTCTACATTCCTGGCATTTATGCCTTTGATCGGAACGGCCGTAATCTATTATGTTCTGATCAAGCTGCTGACACTTGCACTTAAGAGAGTTGAGAATACTCTTCGTAAGTCTGATGTACGATGAGGAGAATGCCATGAGTGATATGATTGAAGTAAAGAATCTTAAAAAGAAATTTGAAAACTTGGAAGTTTTAAACGGCATCACCACTTCCATTAAACAGGGCGAAGTGGTAGTTGTCATAGGTCCCTCGGGCTCAGGGAAGAGCACATTTTTGCGCTGCCTTAACAGACTTGAGGAGATTACGGACGGTGAGGTTTTCCTTGATGGGCAAAAGATAAATGATCCTGCGACGGATATCAACAAGATCCGTCAGAAGATGGGAATGGTATTCCAGCATTTCAATCTTTTTCCGCATATGACTATCATGGACAATATCACCTATGCACCGGTCAAGCTCGGCAAGATGACTAAGCCCGATGCACAGAAGAAGGCACTTGAGTTACTTGAGAGAGTCGGCCTTGCAGAAAAAGCCGGCAATTATCCCGTTCAGCTTTCCGGCGGACAGAAGCAGCGTGTTGCTATTGCAAGAGCGCTTGCGATGGAACCGGAAGTAATGCTTTTTGATGAACCTACATCAGCACTTGATCCCGAGATGGTAGGAGAAGTTCTTGATGTTATGAAGAGACTTGCAGAGACAGGAATGACGATGGTTATCGTTACTCACGAGATGGGATTTGCAAGGGAAGTTGCGAACAGAGTTCTTTTCATGGATGAGGGAGTCATCATGGAGGAAGGAACTCCGGAACAGATATTCAGCCACCCGACCTGCGACAGAGCAAAGTTGTTCTTGAGCAAGGTCTTATAAATACAAAGGCAAAAAGGGAGATAAAAATGAAAAAGAGAATATTGTCAGTTGCACTTATTTTGGTAATGGGTATCCTTGCACTTACAGGATGCGGTTCTTCGTCTTCAGACAAGATCGTGTTTGGAACAAATGCGGAATTCCCGCCTTTTGAGTTCAAATCAACAAACGGTGTTATTGATGGTTATGACGGAATCGACATGGCTATCGCAGCCAAGATCGGTGAGAATGCAGGAAAAGAAGTTGAGATTGCCAACATGGAATTCGATTCACTTCTTGTTGCCATTCAGAACGGTCAGATCGACGCTGCAATTGCAGGTATGACTGCTACGGAAGAGAGAGCCAAGACAGTTGATTTCTCAACTCCTTACTATACAGCAACACAGGTTATGGTTGTAAAAGAGGGTTCTGATATCAAGACTGCCGCTGATATGGAAGGTAAATCAATTGCGGTTGTTCAGGGATATACAGGTGAGACTGTTGTAAAAGATCTCGGATATCAGTACGAAGCATTCAAGAAAGGAACAGAGTGCATCCTTGAGCTTGTAAACGGTAAATGTGATGTGGTTGTTATTGATTCAGCAACTGCAAAAGATTATGTCGGAGACAACGAAGGTCTTGTTATCGTAGAAGATCCGAGTGCTTTTGAGTCTGAGGAATATGCTATCGCAGTTAAGAAGGGTAACACAGAGCTTCTTAATACTATCAACGAAGCAATCGATAAGATGCTCGCTGACGGAACAATTTCAGAGTTTGCAGCAAAGTATGCCGATGCTGAATAAGAATTTTAGATGATCACAGGGCTGTCGCTATAGCGGCAGTCCTGTTTGCTTTTAAAGATTCATTGTATATTGTCCTGCTATAAAGTAAAATTTAGAATAGCGAGAAATTATAATGCATAAGGAGGAAATTGTATGAACTATTCAATTAGCGGTGACAGTTTACCGGTTCTTAAGGTGCAACTGGGGCAGGGCGAAAACATTCAATGCGAAGCAGGCGCAATGTCCTGGATGGATGAAGGTATTCAGATGCAGACCAATGCAGGTGGAATCGGTAAGATGCTTGGAAGAGCTTTTACAGGTGAAGGTATGTTTCTAAATACATATGTTGCTGAACGTGCCGGCGAGATCGCCTTTGCTTCTAAATTTCCCGGATCTATCCGCGCGGTGGAGATTTCCGAAGGAAATGGTCTGATCGTGCAAAAGGGCTCCTATCTTGCAACCGCAGGTAATGTGAATTCAGAAGTTTTTTTCCAGAAAAGACTTGGAAAAGGCTTGTTTGGTGGTGAAGGTTTTCTTATGAGAAGATTTACCGGATCCGGAATAGTATTCCTTGAGATTGACGGATCTGCTCATGAATACGAGCTTGCACCCGGCCAGACAAAGGTGATTGATACAGGTAACCTTGCAGCAATGTCAGAGTCTTGTTCTATAGATATCAGGACTGTACAGGGAGTTAAAAATATTCTCTTTGGAGGAGAAGGATTCTTTAATACAGTTGTTACCGGCCCCGGTAAGGTGGTATTACAGTCAATGCCTATATCTACAATGGCCATGAAGTTATATCAGTATATGCCATTTACTACATCAAGTACCTAAAGTGTCTAAAAAAGCAATCAGCAGAAAATAGACAGGTAAAAGACAACTACAATAAAAAGGCGAACTCCCGAGCTCAGAATAAGTTCGAGGGTTCGCTTTTTTATTTACGTATCTTATGTCATATCTGAAAGTTTTCCGTGCTTCTCATATCTTGTGATGCGCGCCGGTTTGTTGGATTCATCCACAAATACTACGGTAGGTTTGTGAGTCTTGGCTTCCTGTGAATCAACCGTGCAGTAGGACATGATTATCACATTGTCGCCGACGCACACTTGCCTGGCGGCCGCGCCGTTAAGGCATATCATTCCGCTTCCCGCTTCTCCTGCAATGGTGTATGTCTCGAAGCGGTTTCCGTTCTGTACATCGACAATCTGAACCTGCTCGTATTCAAGGATTCCCGCAGCTTCCATAAGAGAGCTGTCGATGGTGATACTTCCTATATAATCAAGCTCGGCATGAGTTACGGTCGCACGATGAATTTTTCCTTTTAACATGGTTATATTCATATGCACATCCTTCCTCATCAGGCCAAAGAGTCAACGAAGAAATTGTCGATGAGTCTTGTCTTTCCTATATAAACAGCAAGTGCTGTAAGGATAGGACCTTCGATCGTTTCAACGGGCTGAAGTTTTTCAGAATCTACAAGTTCTACATAATCAATCTTGGCAAGAGGCTCGGATTCGATTATCTCTTTAATCGTAGCGACAACTTTCTTTGCACTTTTTTCACCGCTTCTGACCATTTCTTCGCCCTTTGTAAGTGCTTTGTGAAGGATCAGAGCGGCGCTTCTTTCTGCCTGATTCAGATAGGTGTTCCTTGAGCTCTTGGCAAGTCCGTCTTTTTCCCTTATGATGGGGCAGCCGATGATCTCTATGTTGTAGTTGAGGTCGGAAACCATCTTGCGAACAATTGCAAGCTGCTGATAATCTTTTTCTCCAAAGTATGCTCTGTCTGCTTCGGCGATATTAAACAGCTTGGTTACAACCGTGCAGACTCCGTTAAAGTGAGTTGGTCTGCTCTTTCCGCAAAGTCCCTTGGAAAGTGTATCTACTCCTACATATGAAAAGAAGTCGTCGCTGTACATTTCTTCCGGATTGGGATGGAAGATAAGGTCTGTTCCGAGCTCATCACACATTCTGCAGTCTGTGACAAAGTCCCTGGGATAAGTCGCAAGGTCTTCATTTGCACCGAATTGTATCGGGTTTACGAAGTCACTTACGATAACTTTGTCATTTTCTTCGACGGCTCTTTTTATCAAACTTGCGTGACCTTCATGGAGATATCCCATTGTGGGAACGAGTCCTATGGAGTATCCTGATTTCTTCCATTCTCTTACTTTTTCTTTTACTGTATCTATTGTATTGGCTATTATCATTTGTTTGTCCTCTCTATGATGTTATTCCTTATATGGCCTGTGCCTGAGGCGCAGAATCAAGATCGATGGCTTCAATAACTTCGTCGTCGATTCCAAAAGAGTGCTCCTTTGCAGGGTATGAGCCGCCTTTTACAGCTTTGTCGTAAGCGCTGAAAGCATCCTTCATTTCTTTTCCAATCTGTGCGAACTGCTTTACAAATTTTGGCTTGATACCTTCGAACATGCCAAGCATATCCTGATAAACAAGTACCTGTCCGTCGCATCCGGCACCTGCGCCTATTCCAATCGTAGGAATGGTCAGACGTTTTGTTATAAGTGTTGCAAGTTTTTCGGGAATACATTCGAGAACTACCATGAATGCGCCGGCTTTCTCTACTGCGAGTGCATCTTCGAGAATCTGCTTTGCCTGCGCTTCGTTTTTGCCTTGTACTTTGAAACCGCCAAAGGCATTGACCGACTGAGGAGTCAGTCCAAGATGTGCGACCACGGGGATGTCTGCTTTGGTGATTGCTTCAATCTGCTCACAGACTTTAGCTCCGCCTTCAAGCTTAACTGCCTGAGCGTGGCCTTCCTTCATTAATCTGCCGGCATTCATGACGGCATCATAGATAGATGTCTGATATGACAAAAATGGCATATCAGCGATAAGAAAGGTGTTCTTTAAACCTCTTGATACGGCTCTTGTATGATGGATCATATCCTCCATTGTAACGGGAAGAGTGTCATCATAACCAAGCATGGTCATTCCGAGGGAATCACCTATCAGCACTGTGTCTACGCCTGCCGCTTCCATAAGGCATGCGGTTGTGTAGTCGTAGCATGTGAGCATGCTGATTTTCCTACCTTCAAGCTTTTGTTGCTGTAACGTAGTTACTGTCTTTTTCATTTTTTTACCTCTTTTCCATATAAGCCTTGACTGTTCAAGGTCTCATTGTTTTAGGGTTTCGATGTAACTATAGCAGACATCCCTTCTATATTCCAGCATTAATTGACGAAGGAGCGTTTGCTTACGGAAGTGAAGCGGGTAGCAGAGCGCGCTTTCTTGGATATAACCGCAGCCTATCAGAAGATATGAAGACATAACAGTTTTCGAAAATATGAATCTTACGGTACTTCAGAATCTCATGCTTGCACCTGTAAAGGTTAAGAAGAGAGATAAGAAGGAAGTTGAAAAGGAGGCGCTGACTTTACTTGAGAGAGTAGGCCTTTTGACTAAAAAAGACAGTTTCCCCAGGCAGTTATCAGGCGGACAGAAGCAGAGGGTAGCGATCGTGAGGGCTCTTATCATGCATCCCGAGATACTTCTTCTCGATGAGATAACGGCCGCGCTCGATCCGGAGATGGTTCATGAAGTATTGGATGTAGTGCTCTCTCTAGCCAAAGAGGGAAGAACGATGATAATAGTAACCCACGAGATGCAGTTTGCAAGGGCAGTCGCGGATCGAATGATATTCATTGACAGCGGAAGGATTGTTGAAGAAGGAAACCCCGAAGAGTTTTTTGAAAATCCGAAGTCGGATAGATTGAAGCAATTTTTGCAGACATTCTCGTATTGAATACTATATTAATAGCAACTTTATTTGATACAATCTGACGTTAAAAGAAAAGTAACAAACTTTCATCAAAAAGCAATAATTGGGCAGGCGAAAGCAATATTTGACAAGTCGTCTTAAACGTTTACTGCTATAATTTGTCTTATCCTAACAAATATTAAAGAATATTTAATATATAAAAATATTTGTAAGGAATAAGTTTACAAAATGTGGAGGTACATGTATGAAAAGACAAATGACGGTTTTATCAAGTATTGCCTTGGGGGGCTTACTGGTACTTAACAACAGCGTAGATGTAAATGCGGCACCTGCGCTTAATCCTTATAACGGGGTAGAAGCGGAAGTTAATTTCGGACAGTCAGGAACAAAGGTTGTTACTGATGGGGATGTCAAGGCGGTATCAAGTATTGATTCCGGTGATTATTTTATAGTAAAGGATGTTAACTTTTCTAAGGGAGTATCAAAGTTCAAGGTAAATGCAAAGGCTGATTCAGCTTCACTTATTGAGATCAGAGACGGTGGTGCTGACGGTGACGTCATAGCAAATATTAAGATTGGTGCAACAAAGGGCGAATATAAAGAGTTCGTGATTGATTCATCTGTGAAGATTGATGGTAAGAAGACCATTGCTTTTGTTGGAAAGATGGGATCTGTCGCAATTGATAAATGGTCAGCGGTAGAGGCATCTGATGATGCTGAGAAAGAAGCAACGGAATTCCCTGCAGATCCTGAAACAGGTAAGACAGGTGAGGGAGATATTGTATCACCTTACGATGGAATTACAACCGAGCAGATTGCTAAGGAATCTAAGGGAGTAGAACAGGAAGATTATAAAGATAAAAAGGTTCTTACAAGCCTTGAGCAGGATGACTACTATGTAGTTCACAATCTTAAATTCGATAAGGGCATTGCTGCATTTACAGCTTCAATTAAGGCAGATGAGCCTTCAGTAGTAGAGGTAAGAGCCGATGGCGTTGAGGGCACATTGCTCGCAAAGATCAGAGTTACAGGCACAGACGGCGAATACAAGACATTTACAGCAAAGGCAGAAGAAGATGTTAAGGAATTTAATGGAACTCATGCTGTTGTATTTGTCGGAAAAGTCGGAAAGGTAAGCATCGAGAATTGGAAGGCAATGCATGCGCCTAATGCCAAGACTATAGATGACAAGGATGGAATAGGAACTCCTGATAACGGAAACAATGGTAATAAAGATGAAGATAAGACAAATACAGGTTCAGGATCAACTCTTTTCCCTTACAATGATATCTCAACAGGAACCAATTATGGTGAGACAAAGGGAATTGAATATGTAGATTACGACGGAAACAAGGTTGTTTCAAGCCTCGGTGCCGGCGATTACTTTACTGTTAAGGATGTAGATTTCAAGAAGGGCGCAGCAGTTATCAATGTTAAAGTAAAGGCTGATAAGGCGTCCATGATCGAACTTAGAGACGGCGGAGTTGACGGAAAGGTTCTTGGATCTCTTAAGATCAACAATACAAACGGCAAGTATGAGAGCTTCAATATAAAGGTAGATCTCACAGGTAAGCATACACTTGCATTTGTAGGAAAAGTTGGTGATGTAAGTGTTGCAAGTTGGAAGGCACTCAGTGCACCCGATAAGTCAGGAACAACACCTGCACCTGCACCTACACCTACTCCTACTCCTGCACCGACACCAACTCCCGGTAAGACAGAGGATACAACAGGAAATACAGGATCGGGAGCAACTCTTTTCCCTTACAATGAGATCTCCACAGGTGTAAACTATGGTGAGACAAAGGGCATTGAATATGTAGATTACGATGGAAACAAGGTTGTTTCAAGCCTTGGATCCGGCGATTACTTCACAGTTAAGGATGTAGATTTCAAGAAGGGCGCAGCAGCAATCACTTTCAAAGCAAAGGCTGATAAGGCTGCATTGATTGAGCTTAGAGACGGCGGAGTTGACGGAAAAGTTCTTGGATCCGTTAAGCTCAGCAACACAAACGGTAAGTATGAGAGCTTCAACGTAAAGGTAGATCTCACAGGTAAGCACACACTTGCATTTGTAGGAAAAGTTGGCGATGTAAGCGTGGCAAGTTGGAAGGCACTCAGTGCACCTGATAAGTCAGGAACAACACCTACACCTGCACCTACACCAACACCCACTCCTACACCTACACCCACACCGGCTCCAACACCTGAGAAGACAGAGGATACAAAGAAGGGTTCAGGATCTACTCTTTTCCCTTACAACGAGATTTCAACAGGCGTTAACTATGGTGAGATAAAGGGCATTGAGTATGTAGATTATGACGGAAAGAAAGTTGTTTCAAGCCTCGGAGCAGATGATTACTTCACAGTAACTGATGTGGATTTCAAGATGGGCGCAACAGCTATCACAATCAGTGCTAAGGCAGATAAGCCTGCAGTAGTTGAAATCAGAGACGGCGGAGTTGACGGAAAGGCACTCGGAAATATCAAGATTGCCAATACAAACGGTAAATATGAAACTTATACATTGAAGCTTGATAAGTTTACAGGTAAACATACACTTGCATTTGTAGGAAAAGTAGGTGATGTAAGTATTGCAAGCTGGAAGGCAACGGCAGCAGATAATAACGGTGGAAGCACACCTACGCCTGCACCAACACCTACACCCACACCAACACCTACACCTAATCCGGATCCGACACCTGCACCTACACCAACACCTACACCCGATCCGGCACCAACACCTACACCGGCACCTACTCCTACACCCACACCTACACCCGCTAAGTCAAACCTTACACTTTCACATACTGTAAATGACTGGGGTTCAGGATATCTTGTAGATTTCAGAGTAAGCAACAACTCAGGTGAGACAGTGAACGGTTGGAAGCTCAGAATCAAGAAAGATGGAATTAAGATCAACCAGAACTGGTGCATGGAAGTTAAGGAAGAAGGCGATTATTACGTAATTACTCCTTTCTTCTGGAACTCATACATCGAGAACGGTAACTTCGTTTCATTCGGTATTATCGGACAGGGCACAGCTCCCAGAACGATCACATACGAGTTTATAAAATAATTTAGAAGTTTAATAAAGATAATTGAATTAAAATAGAAAGTAAAAAGCTGATATGAAACCGGAAAACTCCTTCCTGCTGTGAATACGAAAGCGCAGAGGAAGGTGTTTTTCTTTGAGAAAACTGCATATTTACATATAGATTTTTTTATAATAATATGGATTTTATAAAATATAATAAAGCACAATCGGAGGAAAAATAGATGTCAGACATTCAGAAAGTATATGATTTTTTAAATGATGCAGAGACTTATTATCTTGCTACAGTAGACGGAGATCAGCCGAGGGTAAGACCTTTTGGTACAGTTCTTTTGTCAGATGGCAAGATCTATATTCAGACAGGAAAGTCAAAAGATGTTTCTAAGCAGCTTGCAGCCAATCCTAAGGCTGAGATCTGTGCATTCAAGAACGGAGAGTGGATTCGTGTGGCAGGCGAGCTTGTTAACGACGATTCTCGTGACGTTAAGGTTGCAATGCTTGAGAAAATGCCTCAGCTTAGCGGAATGTACAGCGCAGATGATGATAATATGCAGATGTTGTATTTCAAGAATGCAACAGCAACTATCAGCTCTTTTACAGCCGCTCCCGAGACAATCAAGTTCTGATGACGGCTTTATCGGATAGGTGCGACTGATACAATTATGTTCATAAATCCATGTGAAATAGAAAGTACCGTTTTTTTCGAAAATGGAGTATGATAAAACAGTAGTTAACATTTTGCGTTAGTATAACGGAGGAAAGAACAAAATGGGATTGATTGGTAGCCTTATACTCGGAGCAATAGCCGGATTTATCGCAAGTAAGATTATGAATGAATCATCTGGAACTCTTAAGAACATCATTCTTGGAGTTGTTGGTGGATTTGTCGGAGGTTTTGTATTCGGACTTCTCGATCTTAATGCAAGCGGTCTTATCGGAAGGCTTATAATATCTGTTGTAGGTGCATGTATTTGCATTTGGGGCGGAAGAAAACTTTTTTGAAAAAAAGATTTTGAAGTGGTCGTGGCTTATTTGCTGTGGCCACTTTGATTATATAAGGAAATACCGACCGGATCGGCGTTTCGCAAAATAAAAAAGGAAAGCGGTTGATTATGAATCATGCTATTTTTTTAGCCGGGGGAACCGGAAAGAGAACAGAATCGGATATACCTAAGCAGTATGTGCGTGCGGGCGGATATATGATGGCGACTTATGCCATAAAACCGCTTCTTGAGAGCAAGCATATTGATGACGTATATGTGGTTGCAAGTGACGATCGGACAAAAGAGATTCTTGAAGATGCAAGATCAATGGGGCTTAATGTAAAGAAAATCAAGGGCTTTGCGATGCCCGGAGTAAACAGGCAGGCGTCGATATTGAGCGGTATGAAAGAGATACTTCGCGGGATTTCCAAGAAGGAAAACATTGAGGATGTCTCGGACAAAGATACAGTGCTTGTTCACGATGCTGCAAGACCGTTTCTTGATTTTCAGCTTTTGAAGGACTGCTATGCGGCGCTTACGGGACATGACGGGGTTATGCCTGTTATCCCCATGAAAGATACAGTATATTACAGCGAGAACGGCAAGACGGTCTCGAAACTTCTTGAAAGGCAGAAGGTGGTTGCGGGGCAGGCTCCGGAACTTTTTAATTATAAAAAATATTACGAGGCAAATGTGATTCTTTTGCCCGATAAGATCTTTTCCGTGAACGGTGCGACAGAACCTGCGATAATTGCGGGAATGGACATTGCGATGATTCCGGGAAATGAGAAGAATTTTAAAGTTACAACTGCATCCGATCTGGACAGATTTGTACAACTTAAGGAGGATAAGCAGTAATGGCGAAAGCATGGGTACTGCATGAAATAGGTGATATAAGATTTGAAGATGTGGATATACCGGAACCTGCGGAAAATGAAGTTCTCGTAAATGTAAAGGCTGTAGGAATATGCGGATCGGATGTGCCGCGTGTTTACGAGACGGGAGCGCACAGGATGCCGCTCGTTCCGGGACATGAGTTCTCGGGAGTTGTCGTAAAGACGGGAGCCAAAGTTTCTGCAGACCTTGAGGGAATGCGGGTTGCGGTTTCGCCCAAGATTCCATGCAGGAAGTGCGAGATGTGCGCAAAGGGTGAGACGGATCTGTGCCTTAACTATGACTACACGGGATCGAGAAGAGACGGTGCTTTTGGGGAATATGTGTGTGTTCCGGTGGATAACTTGATAGAGCTTGTGGATAACATCTCTTTTGAAGAGGGAGCTATGATCGAACCGCTTGCCGTTGCTGCCAACGCTGTTCGAACAGGCTGTGCGGGGATCGATCCTTCGGATAACGGCGTTAAGATCGCTGTTTGCGGAATGGGAACCATAGGCCTTATAGTCGTTATGCTTCTGATGGATATGGGATTTTCGGATATCTATGTCATTGGAAATAAGGACAGCCACAGAGATAAAGCAATTGATATCGGAATTCTTCCGGAGCATTACTGCGATATGAGAGTTGAAGAACCCGTCGCGTGGCTAAAAGAGAAGACGAATGGCGTATCGGTCTATTTTGAGTGCGTCGGAAGTAATGAGAGTATCAGATACGGACTTGAAACGGGAGCGCCGAAGTCAAGGCAGATTCTGGTCGGCAACCCGAGGGGCGATATGTCTTTTTCCAGAAATACATATTGGGAGATCTTGAGAAAGCAGATGAGTCTTATTGGGATATGGAACTCATCATATCGAAAGGCACTTGATGTCGGAAGTTTCGGGCAGGATGGCTGTAGTGTGAATGCAAAGGGGGCGGGAACAGCGCAGATTGACGACTGGCACTACGTGCTTAGCAGATTGGAAGCGGGTGGCATCAATCCTTCGAAGCTTATTACGCATAGATTTCCGCTTAATGATCTGGAAAAAGGATTGCTCATCATGCGCGATAAGACTGAGGATTATTGCAAGATTATGATATGTAATGAGTAATTATGAGTACAGATACCGGATTGCAAATATATTTGTGTTCAAGTAGAATGGATTAAGTAATTGATTTATTTGACTTAAGAGGTTTTAATCCTCATGATTTCTTTGAAAGGAGCGAACGAATGTCCTGGAAAACAGTTAATATTCAGTTGATGAATGGAAACATTTTTGCTGTTTACGGGGATAGTGCGCTCTTTTTTAGGCAAACCTGATTAAAATTGAAAGGTTTGGACTTTTGAATATAAGCGTGTTATCTCCTTATTCTTTTGTTTTTTTAATCAAGAAAAAGATGAGGAGATTTTTTTATGAATAAATTTAATAAAAAGACAGCAAGAAGGCAGATAGGAAAACTATATTTATTGGACAGTGTGGGGAGCCTTATGATCGCGGGAGCATCGTGGGTTGCGCTCCTTTCGGTGCGAGGATTTACAACTGCGCAGATTGGTTTGTTTGAGAGTATATTCCATGTTGCGAGTATGATATTTGAAGTTCCGTCGGGAGCGGTGGCAGATGTGTTCGGAAGGAAAAAGACGATGATCGCAAGCAGCGTAGTGACTGTGTTGTCGGCGCTGATGATGATATTTTCGGATTCGTTTTTTATGATCGCGGTTGCAATGGTCGTAAGTGCTCTAAGTTATAATCTTGCGTCGGGCACAAGGGAAGCGATTGCCTATGATTCGCTCAAAGAAGCGGGGATTGAGAATGAATATGATAAGTTTGCATCGAACGATCTTGTCATATATCAGGTTACAAGCTCGCTTGCCAAGATTCTTGCGGGAGCGGCGATAGCCCTTGGATACAGGAAAGCGTATGCGGTTGATGTTTTTGTGGGAATGCTTTCGATTGGAATTGCGGCATCTTTGAAGGAGGCCGAGACGGAGATAAGCAAGGAAGCCGGTGTTAGGGCGCGTTTCAAGGAAGTTGCAGGAGAGAGTTTTCTTTTCCTTAAGAATAATCCCAAAGTAAGGCTCATCATTTTATTTAATGCGATTATCGGAGCGGTGTCGATACTTGTCCTTTTCTTCTTGCAGGCAAGACTTCCGCAGATGGGAATCGAAAATGTACTGTTTGGACCGGCGCTCTTTGTCATGGGACTCGGCGCTGCGGTGGGAGCAAAGGCTGTCGAATATGTGAAGCCTTCACGATATAGATATATCGGGCTTATAAGTTTACTGTGTGTGACATTTGCATTTTCAGCTGCTTTTTCCGGAAATATATTTCTTGCCGTTATCGGCGGATTCATCGGAGCTTTCGGGGACAATTATATTGAAGTGCGGACGGATGTCATGCTCAATAATATGATCCCCTCCGAGCAGCGCGCGACACTCATGTCCGTGAACTCCTTCGCGTTCTCTGTGGTCATGATAATCCTCTCGCCGATATTCGGCGCGTTATTTATGCTGTGAAAAAAATAACAGGCTGCACCAAACGGTGCACCTGCTTTTTTTCAGCAAAGCGGCTCTCTGGGTTCGGTGTCGTGTATGTTTGAGTATACGATACCGCTGTGTACGGTGGGCTCAACGCCGCCGTCTTTGAAGAGGTCGCTGATATTTACAAATTCATACCCCTGTGCAAGAAGCTCGGGGATTACGATATCAAGGGCTTTGACGGTCTCATCATTATCTGTGAAGTCATGCATAAGTATGATGGATCCGTCGCAAGCTTGCGATAATATCATTTCTGCACGTTCTTTGGCAAGAATGCTGTCTTCCCAGTCTTCGCCGTGGATTCCGCATATGAACGGAAGATTGATGGTGTCATACATTGTCTGACTTACATCTATATAAGGCGGTCTGAAGAAACGCGGCTTGTAGCCTGTGATCTTCTCTATTGCTCTGTCTGTATATTCTATCTCTTCACGCACTTCATCTGCGGTAAATGTCTGCATATGAGAGTGAGTCTTTGCGTGATTGCAGATCTCGCAGCCGTGTGCGATACATTCTTTTACAATTTTTTCCGATTCGTCGTTTATATTGTCTGCGATAAGAAAAAAAGATGCGACAATATCGTATTTCTTGAGCTTTTCAAGAACCTGCGGTGTTGTGACGGTACTTGGTCCGTCGTCAAAAGTTAATGCTATTTTTTTACCCATAATTATAAAACCCCATTTGTAACTGCTACTCAATCGACTTTAGTTGACATAATAAAAAAGAAAGCTGCCAAACAAAGTGAAAGAGTTAAAAAAGAATAATTTTTATTGATGTAGCTGACAATTCCTGAAATCAGCCAGACAATTGCCAATCCTATTCTGGTCATTTTTTTGTCCATTTGCACGTCCTCCTCTTCCTTTTGCAAATCAAGGTATCACGCTCTCTTATCAGCGTCAAGTGAATTTACATTTTTTGTGTAAATGCATCGGGATATGATATATTTAATATGTGGAAATACAGGTTGAAACAGTATTTCTGCATAATAAATATTATACGGCAGTTTCATGAATATCAGAAGCAACTGCTCATGTTCCGGCAAAAACATGAGCGGATCGGTTTGGTAACATCAACATTTTCAGTGTCTAAAAACAGGGTAGGAGACGGATTATTATGATTACGAACGATAAGGGACTGGTAGGATTTAAACACAAGATTATGGAAGAGGTCTGCAGGCTTGCATGGAATGATGAGCTTGACGAAGAGCATAAAGAGAAGCTTGTTTATAAGCTCGCGCCCGGACCGAAACCCGAGTACAGATGCTGCGTGTACAAAGAGCGTGAGATTGTGCGTCAGAGAATACGCCTTGCTTGCGGCCTCAGTACAACTTACAATGAGGGCTCCAAAAACATCGTGCAGGTAATCGATCCGGCATGCGATGAGTGCCCTATTCATGCTTTTTCTGTAACCGATAACTGTCGTTTCTGCATGGGAAAAGCATGTCTTAATTCATGTAAATTTGATGCGATACGTCCCGGTGACGTCAGGATGCACATTGATGCCGCTAAGTGCAAAGAGTGCGGAATGTGTGCAAGTGCCTGTCCTTACGGTGCTATCGTGCACCTTGAGCGCCCTTGTTACAAGGCTTGTCCTGTCGGCGCGATCACATATGATGAGAATGGCTACTGTAAGATTGACGAGAGCAAGTGCATTCAGTGTGGCCATTGCATTCACAATTGTCCTTTCGGAGCAATCAGCTCCAAGACATTCCTTGTTCAGATAATAGAAGCAATCAAGGCGGGAAAAGAAGTCATAGCGATGTGTGCGCCTGCAACAGAAGGCCAGTTTGGTGAAGATATTTCAATGGCGTCTGTAAAGAATGCGCTGATAAAATTAGGTTTTGCAGATATGGTTGAAGTAGGTCTCGGCGGAGATATGACAGCTGCTTATGAGTCGAAAGAGTGGGCAGAAGCTTACGCAGAGGGCAAAAAAATGACAACTTCATGTTGCCCTGCGTTTATCAACATGCTGAAAAAACACTTCCCCGAGCAGTTTGAAAACAACATGTCATCAACCGTTTCGCCTATGTGTGCGATTTCAAGGTATCTCAAGGCAACACGTCCGGGATGCGTCACAGTATTTGTCGGACCTTGCATTGCCAAGAAGTCTGAGGCAATTGATGAGAGCGTTCCGGATAATGCAGATTATGTAGTAACCTACGGAGAGCTGCGCGCTCTTATGAGGTCAAAAGATATAGATTTTGAGCCTGTAACAGATGAATATCAGGAATCTTCCATCTGGGGCAAACGTTTTGCGACAAGCGGCGGTGTTGCCAATGCGGTTATTGAATGCATGAAAGAAAGAGGCGAAGATGTAAGTGATCTCAAGCTTCATCGCGTTGCGGGTGGAAATGAATGTAAAAAAGCTCTTTTACTTTTAAAAGCAGGCAAACTTGCCGATGACTTCATCGAAGGAATGGTATGTCCCGGAGGATGTGTCGGCGGACCTTCCAAACATAAAACTGAGGTTGAGATCACCAAAGCCAGAGAAGCTCTGCTTTCCAAAGCAGATGACAGAAAAGTTCTTGAAAATCTCAAGAAGTATCCTATGGATAAGTTCTCAATGCACAGAGACGGCAAAAAAATAGACCTTCCCGATTAATCGGGGAGGTCTGTATTTTCCTGTTTTATCACAAGCTTATCGATATTAAATGCAGTTGATGAGAATATTGTCTTTACAATCCACACAAGAAGTACAAATACGAGAACAGGTATGACGCAAGCCGTTACGATCATTACTGCAAGAGATTCAAGCATGTTCCTTAAGAACGTTGAAACCTTGTCGATCGTACCTGTGGTAATTGTTGTAAGGTCGCTTAGGATTCCCGTGTCGGAGTCACCTTCGATATCAAGATTGTCTGATTCCTGAACCGTAGATTCGATCTTTGCTGACTGAGTCTGGTAAACTTTGTCGGAAAGCCAGATGCTTGAAGGAACGATGAGGAAGATGATGATTCCCACGATTCCGATCCTTGTTGCCATATCCGACAGGCTCTTTTTCTTAAAGAGGATAGCTCCGCATAAAAGAAGGCACGCGGCCGGAATAAGTACGGAGAATGAAACATATCCCGTCAGTGTTATCATAAATTTCTCAAGGTACAGAGCACTAAGTATCAAGAGAAAATATGAAGCCAGATCAGCAAGCTGTTCGGAAATCGGTGTGCACAGGTCTCCCGGAAGGAGTGATAAAGTTGCGGACGCCGCAGCAGCACCGCCGGAAAGTTTCATCACGGTCGCAATCTTTGCATCCGTCTGTTCTATAGAATGTTTGTGATTGGCAGGATTGGCTGCTGTCGGAGCAATCTTTGTAAGCGAGATCACTGCAACGAGAAGTAATATAACAATCACGGTTATCTTTTTTAAATTCATATAAATTATCCCCTTTATTTGATCACAATCTGATATTTTGAAGTTTCAGGCAGGCTGTGCATGAAGTTTTCTATGAGTGTTTTTGCCTGCGCGTCAGACTTTTCAAGAATACCGTTTTGAAGAGCTTTTTCTTTTGCACTTTCCTCAAACTTGGCAAGCGAAGAGTTGTAATCTTCGAGCTTTACGGGATTCCAGAGAGAATCTTTTTCCGAATAGATCTTGAAAGTGTCTTTGTCGATATTTACGGAAAAAATCTCGGAATCCGGAATATCAATCGTAATAGTCTTGGCTTCTTCATCCTTGTCTATCGCTATCTTCTCAAAGTCCACACCTGCCGTAACAGAGCCGTCATAGCTGTAGATGAACTCGGACGAAGAAGTGATGAACTTCATGATAGTCTTTTCTTTGGTATATTTTTCAACTTGGGTAAAATAGTATTCCTGCGTGATCAGCGTTCCCATGTTTGCGATTCCTTCGCGAATCGTTTCGGTGTTAACGGTAACGAGAACCTTTGAAGTGTCTTTTTTCACAGTGTTATCAGAAGCTGCGATGTCGGAAAGACTCGGCTCTGCGGGAACATTCTTTTTGTAATCGACAAGTAGAATTATCATGACGATCACGGCAACAACGATTATTGCCAGATATATTTTATTTTTGTTTTTTTTGACAGTTTCCATACATAAACCTCCGTTATATGCATCTGCGGCAATCCGCATTATTTTTTCTATAGAAGAAAAACATGCAACTCAATTTTATCATTTAGTGACGAAAAGATACAGTAACAGCAAAATTGGCAGTATTTGGTATAAGTTAATGTGCTTGTGGCACATCAAAGTTTGAGTTAAAATGATGCGGTTGAAAATTTGAAGTTATCTGTGTAAGTTAGCGGTGGCATTGCAAAATATACGCAGAATATATGAAGAAGGAAAGATAGTAAAATGAGTGCTTTTATAGTAATGCAGCAAATGGGGATGATAGTCATTCTTGTTTCTGTCGGAATTTATCTTTATAAGAAAGGTGTTGTAGACAATACGGTTTCAAAACAGTTGTCGGTGATCGTCATGGATATATGCAATCCCGCGCTAATACTGGCGTCGATTCTTACGGGAAATGTCGATATAAGTCATCAGGTTCTTTTGGAAGCGGTGGTTCTCGGCGTTTTATTCTATGCGTTTCTCATGGTGCTTGGAGTTCTTTTGCCCGTTGCACTTGGTGTGGTCAGGGAAAAAAGAAGGTTCTACAATCTCATGGTCGTATATACAAATGTCGGATTCATCGGGATTCCGGTCGCAAAGGCGATTCTGCCCGGCAAAGCTATCATATATGTAATCGTTTGCAATATCATGTATAGCCTTCTTTTCTACACGCACGGAATTACTGTGCTCAGCAACGGAAAAGAGAAGATGAATGTAAAAAAAGCTTTGAGCCCCGGAACGATAATGGCGCTCCTAAGCCTTGTTGTGTGCTGGTTTAATATAACACCGCCGCCGATAATTACGAACAGTGTAAGCTATATCGGCAATGCCACGGTCTTTTTGTCGATGACGCTTCTTGGCGTATCTATAGCAAGGTCGGGAGTAAAAGAGGGATTCGGCGATTTCAGGATATGGGTATATATTGCGCTTAGGATGGTACTTCTTCCGACGCTGATATTTTTTGTCCTGAGAGCGATTCATTGCGATGACGTGACTATATTGGGATTTTGTCTTATGTCAACTATGCCTGTCGGAAATCTCCCTCTTATCCAGTCTGAAAAGATTGGAGAGGATACGCGAATACTTTCGGGAGCCATTACGGTTACTACGATTGTCTCGATGGTGACAATAACGGCTTTGATGATTCTTTTCACGGGTGCATTAAAGGTTGGTTAACATAAAAATGAATAATTTGGGAATAATATATAATAAATCGATAAAAATAAATTATTATTACGAATAGAGTGATACTATATTTCATAGGTGTTCATATACGGTTTTTAGAAAAAGTGCTGAAAGAAATGAGGTGGATCGCATGGAGAAAGCAAAGAAATTATCATTTACAGCAGTTTTACTTTTGATCGGATTTGTCCCACTTATAGTATCAAGTATTATCATAAGCTTGATAACGTCGGGCAGAGTGACGTCTCAGCTTACCAGGGAAGTATATGATAAGCTGTATGTTACTACAGAGAGCCTGTGGAAATACTATCAATATGATATTGACGCAGGAAATGAGATTCCGTATGAACATGACTATGTTGATATGCTCAAGAGCGATAACATAGATATGACCATTTTTGTCGGGGACACAAGGTATACCACATCTGTGGTTAATGCCAACGGAGAAAGAAACGAAGGAACAAAGATGGATGCCGACATCTGGAGTTTAGTCCAGAAAGGCGAAATGGTACAGCGGGCTAATGTACCCGTTGGAGATAAGAAATATTTTGTTTGCTACGTTCCGATTAAGGGAACAGATGGAAAAGTAATTGGCGCAGCATGGGCGGGACAGCCTGTGGATAATGTCAGAAAAGACATAAATCTTATAAAGTTTGCTCTTATAATTACAGTTGTAATAAGTATTCTTATTTTTGCTGTAGTTATCTATATTATCTCAAAGAAGGTTGTAAGAGCCATAGATGATGTGGTTGATAATATTGAACTTCTCGCATCGGGCGATCTTGGTACATCACATGAGATGAATGCCACTATCAAAGAAATCGATAATATAAGTATTAATTTTAAAAAGTTGTCTTCCAAATTAACTGAGGTAATCAGTAATTCTAAAGATGTTGCAGCAAAGACTTTAAAGGAAGCCACGGGACTTTCAACTACAGCACAGCGTATAAGCGGTACGGCTGACGGTGTTTCCGATGCAGTCCTTGAAATGGCAAAGGGCGCGACCGAACAGGCTGATTCAGTTCAGAAATCTTCGGAGAATATCGGTATGCTTTCCGATGCCATCCAGAATGTTTCGGATAATGCGGAGAATCTTGCCGGTAACGCATCATACATGAATGAAGCTTCACAGCGGTCCGCATCGGCACTTAAGAAACTTCAGGAGAATATGAACAAGATGGGCGAAGCGGTTAAAGTTATCTCAGATACTATGAGAGAGACCAATACTTCAGTCAATACGGTAAACGAGAAGGTTGACGGAATCACCAGTATCGCGGAACAGACCAACCTTCTTGCGCTTAATGCATCAATTGAAGCCGCAAGAGCGGGAGAACAGGGAAAAGGATTTGCGGTTGTTGCTGAGGAAATTGGTAAACTTGCCGCTGAAAGCGGAAGTACGGCAGGTGAGATTCGCGATGATATGGGAGCGTTGCTTGTTCATGCCAATGATGCGGCAGATAAAACAGATGAAGTGACAGAAATTGGAAAAGAGGTTATTTCGGTACTTGAAGAAACCGTCGGCATTATACAGGGACTTATCGAAAATGTATCCGATACGGTAGACGGTGTAAGCACAATTTCGGCATTGGCCGAAGAATGTAATGCCAATAAAGACCAGATCGTTGATGCGATGAGTTCGCTTTCAGCAATATCGGAAGAAAATGCAGCATCTACGGAGGAAACGTCCGCTTCCATGCAGCAGCTTAACGGAACGGTAAATGATCTTGCAGAGAGTGCGGAGAACCTTAGTGATATCGCCAAGAAACTTGAAGAAGAGCTTAGCTTTTTCAAAGTTTAGAAAAAATTAATGACTTTACGATAAAAAATAGAATATTATTACGTTCAAAATGTTATGATTAATTATATATATAGTTAGTTGCAACATGATACATGCTCTTTCTTTGTGATAAGGAGGCCCGTAGATGAAAAAGATCAACGACTTGAAGATCTATATCAAAATGAGCCTTGTAATAGGTCTTGTGATCATGATTGGACTTGGAAGTATATATGGCATAATTAATTCACGAACCAGATCTATTATGAGAAAACAGACTGAGATAAGGTTATCGGAGATTACCGAAAGCCGCTCGGTTGTTATCGAGAAATATTTCTCGGATCTGCAGAATTATGTCGTGAATTTTGCAAAACTTCCGGCTGTAGTTTCGTATATGCAAAATACAAGTGATAAAACTGCAGCGAACAATGTTCAGGAAACTCTTTTGAGCTACACATCCACAAGATCGGATATTGAGAGTATGTATCTTGCTGATGATGCTACGCTTGTCTACGCACATACCGATCCTTCATTTATAGGGCAGGTCGCAAATGCAGAGATGGCGGGCTTTACGGCAAATATTGAAAGTGCGGGAGGCGCAATGTGTGCCGGAATCGTTCTTTCACCTGCAAGTAACAGTAATGTTGCGATTGTATTTGCAAATGTACATGATGCATCAGGTAAGCCCATAGGATTCGTCGGAGGTGCTACCTATGTTGATGAGCTTCAGAACACGATCACGGGAATGAGCACGCAGGGACTTGACGGAGCTCAGATGTATCTTATCGGAAGCAGTGATATTACTGCGGCAACATATATTTTTGCTCCCGATCCGGCAATGCTTGGAGCCCCCGTTGAAGATGAAGCACAGGTTCAGGCTCTTCAGCAGATGGCGGACGCTCCGACTGGCTTCTTTACATATCGCGATAAGACAATGGGACGTTCAATTTTGTCATATCGCAATATTCCGGCCGTGGCCGCTACATTTATTGTTTGTGATTCGGAAAAAGACTTTTTGAAGGAGATAAATTCCCTCAGTAATTTCATTCTTTTCCTGGTAATACTTGTATTTTGTATTTCGCTGGTAGGAGTTGTTCTGATATCAAAGGCTATATCAAAAGATATTGAAAGTGTGACCGATGTTATCACAGACCTTGGAACGCTTGATATTACCAAGACTAAGGCACTTGAAAAGTATAAGGGAAGAAATGACGAAGTCGGACTTATCGCGGATGCTACCAAGAAGCTTTCAAGCGCGGTTGAAAGGACAATCAGATCGCTTCGCCGGCATTCGGGAGATCTTCAGGACGGTTCCGGCAGACTTCGCGAAAATTCCGAATCAACACTTGAATCCATCGGACAGGTAGATGTTGCGGTTCATGACATTGCGCAGAGTGCGACAGAGCAGTCTGATGAAACAAAGAATGCAACCGATTCCGTAAAAGAAATCGGAGTTATGGTTGAAGAGACCAAGGAAAAGACAATGCAGCTTAAAGAAGCTTCGCAATCCATGCAGGATTCTTCCAAGAAAGCGGGAGAGATTCTCAAAGAACTCGGCGAAGTCAATGAGAAAACAAAGGAAGCGGTTGATGCAATGTATGAGCAGACTGCACAGACAAGTCACTCTGCGGATCAGATTGCAAAAGCTTCCGAGCTTATTGCATCTATCGCTACGCAGACCAATCTTTTGTCCCTTAATGCTTCTATCGAGGCTGCGAGAGCCGGAGATGCGGGAAGAGGATTTGCGGTTGTTGCAGGTGAGATTGGATCGCTTGCTTCACAGACTGCGGATACGACTAAGGAGATCAATGACATTATCCAGCAGCTTATAGATAATTCAAAGAGATCTATAGAAGCTATGGATGAAGTTAAGAAGATAATCGATAAGCAGAATGAATATGTCCAGCAGACGGAAGAAATCTTCGGTTCCGTTGAGGGCGAGATTACCAATAACCTTGTAAGTATTGATGAGATTTCTTCGACTGTACAAAGACTCGATGATGTCAGAAGCAGCGTTGTAAATGTAGTAGAATCTCTTTCAACCATTGCTGAAACAAATGCGGCAACGACACAGGAAACAAGCGCATCGACATCAGTTGTCAGCAATATGATGGAGGAAGTATCGAGTATCGCTACGCAAATCTTGAATATTGCGGACGGAGTTAAGAAAGATATCGATGTATTCAAGATTTCCGAATGACATTATGAAAAAGATAATATAGAATAGTAATGAGCGGTGACCAATAAGTTCGGTGCCGCTCATTATTATATGGTAGGAAATTCCTACCATACTTTGAAACTACGGTCACTTATCTACGTGCTAACCAAAATTAAAAGCCATGTGTCCAATCCATAGGGGAGTAGTTTGGCAGGGACACAGATAAGATTTGTGAAAAGAAATGGTTTATCTGTGATTTTATGGCATGATATGTGTTGAAACACAGATAATGTTTCATGGGTGGCAAAATTTATCTGTGAGATAATGGCGATTTACAAGCAAAAAGGCGAAATTTCACAGATAACTGAAGCATATATTACTTTTTTGTCTGTAATCGTAAGTTTGATGTGTGACTAAAATGCGAATTTCCCATGTATTTAGTCACTTATTTCATAGGAAGAGGAGGATCACATAATGAAAGTATTACTTATAAACGGTAGCAGAAGAAGCAAAGGATGCACATTTACGGCATTATCGGAGATTGAAAAAGAGCTCAATAAAAGAGACATTGAGACAGAAATCTATAATGCAGGATATAAAGTTTTTAAGGGAGAAGTAGAGCTTGCTGTTCAGGAAGCAACAGAGATAATCAAGGGCGTTGACGGAATCGTCATCGGTTCACCTGTTTATTATGCAAGTCCTACAGGCGAGATTCTTATGTTCCTCGACAGATTGTTCTGGTCAGCGGAAGATTATCTCAGATTTAAGCCCGCAGCAACAATCGCATCTGCAAGAAGAGCGGGAACTACAGCGACTCTTGATGTTCTCAATAAATATCCTCTCTATGCGCAGATGCCTCTTGTTGCTTCAAGATACTGGAACATGGTACACGGCGGTAAGCCCGAAGATGTTCTTCGCGATTCAGAAGGTCTTCAGATCATGCGTACCCTCGGAAAAAATATGGCGTGGGTACTTAAGAGTATCGAAGCCGGCAAGAATGCAGGCGTTGAGCAGCCTGTAGCGGAAGATAAGGTATTTACGAACTTTATCAGATAAGAGGTTGCGGTGCTTAGAGCAAGCAGCGTGCATGCTGTAGTTTGATGGTGGTCTTTTGCTCGGATAGGTCATAACATAAAAATTCAGCGCGTGCAAAAATAAGTGAGAAGATGACAACAAGTTTAGACTGAGGAAAAGATAATGAAGAACAATGAAAAAACAAATGTAATGAGAGTTCTTGACGGCAAGAAGATTGCCTACGAGAGCCATTCTTATGAGCCCGACCAGTCGCTTACAGGCGCTGAGATTGCGGGAATACTCGGCGAAGATCCTTCGAGAGTTTTCAAGACGCTGGTGACAAGAGGAAAGACAGGGCAGTATTATGTCTTCGTAGTGCCTGTCGAGGCCGAGCTGGATCTCAAGAAAGCAGCAAAGGCAGCAGGCGAGAAGTCGGTTGAGATGATAAAGCAAAAAGAGCTTCTTCCGCTTACGGGTTATATCCACGGAGGATGCTCACCTATCGGCATGAAAAAAGCTTTTCCGACTTTTATACACCAAACCGCGCAGGACGGTGAAAAGATATTTGTAAGCGCAGGGAAGGTTGGATGCCAGATTGAACTTGCACCTGACGATCTTATGTCTGTGGTCCGCTGTACACTTGCGGATATTACGACTTAGTCTGAAGTAAAAGAAGGGTGATGTGTTGAAAAAAGTTTTATAAGGCACGGAGGAGATTTAGAAATGAAGTTTGGACCGATAATTACGAAAGACAAATTGGGGCGTGAGGTTGTTCTTAGAAATGCGGAGGCATCCGATGGCGAGGCGCTGATTGAATATATGAAGGTGACAACGGCGGAGACACCGTTTCTTATACGAGAGCCTGAGGAAGTAACACTTACACCGGAGCAGGAAGAGAGCTTCTTGCAGTCCAAGATAGAAGATGATAAAGAGCTTATGCTCGTTGCAACAATTGAAGGCAAGCATATCGGAAACTGTTCACTTATGAGGATGGGAAATTATAAGAGATACAGCCACAGATGCGATATTGCGATTGCACTTTATAAGGAGTATTGCGGAGCGGGTATTGGAAAGATCATGCTTGAGACAATTCTTGATGTGGCAAAAAAGTGTGGTTATGAGCAGGCGGAACTTGAAGTTATCGCAACCAATGAGGGCGCAATAGCTCTTTATGAGAAACTTGGATTCAAGGAATACGGCCGTTTTCCTGATAATATGAAATATTCCGATGGGACTTATGCCGATGCACTTTGGATGATGAAAAAATTAAATGATTAAACAATTGTGATGAAATTTGAAAAATGGTTATACAAAATAATCATATTTGTAGTATTATTATGAAAAATAAGAAATAAAGAAAGAGCGCTTAGCGTATAGGTGATGAAATGGAAATAAGATAATTTGGTTTTGGTGAACACAGTTTTTTGAAGCGGCTATTGCAGTTTTTTTGTGTGCGCTTAATCCGGATTATCATGCATTTCAAGTGCGGCTGTGCTGCGCTATAAGCCTATTTGTAATAGTGGCTATGATTGTATGAATCTATTTGCGTACGCAGATAGGTTCTTTTTTATCTAATAAAAAATTTCTCCAAAATTCCTATCAGATTAAAAACGCTCCGCGAGGATGCTATCGATGCGCACCTCTATACATGAAGAAGTCCGAAGGGAGATAAACGTGAAAAAATATATATACATTTTAAAGACACAGTTAATAAAAAGTATGACCTATGAGTTTAGTGTATATGGAAATATTTTTATGCAGACGATCATCATGATAACATCGGCATATTTCTGGAAAGCGTTGTATAAAGACCGCGGAAGTGTCGGCGGAGTCGATGCCGAAAGCATGCTGACATATATAATCGTATCGTCGATGCTGTCGGTTTTGCTGATCACGAATGTGGAAAAAAGAATTGAGATGAGCGTGAAAAAAGGAACGGTTGCAACAGATATGATTAGGCCCGTCAATATTTTCGGAATGTACTTTGCGGAAGACCTGGGAGGAGTCTTTGCACTTGTGTTTCAGAATATGCTTCCGATTCTGATCATTGGGACACTTCTGATAAAAGTTCCTGTGATGGCGGATGTAAGCGCACTTCCGCTTTTTGTGATCGCGGTTTTGGAATCGTTTATGATCAACTGGCTCATCGCTGCTTTGTTTGGGATGATAGCATTTAAAACGGGTAGCATCGATGCGCTTATTCAGGTGAAAAAACATCTCATAAGGCTGCTGTCGGGAAGCATTATACCGATATGGTTCTTTCCTGCGGGAGTATCCAAGGTGCTTTCGTCGCTCCCTTTTGTGTATATCTATCAGCTTCCGCTTAGTATCTACATTGGGAAAGGCGAAAGAGCAGAGTATATCGCAGGTATGCAGATTCAGTTTTTGTGGCTTGTAGTGCTTACAGCATTTTTCTTTTTTGTCCAGAAAAAGGTAACGCGAAAAGTTATGGTACAGGGAGGTTGATAAAGTGAAAAAAGCATTTAGCGAACTAAGCCATTACATGGACGTTACGTGGCATGTTATCAAGATGGCAATGATGACGATAATTGAATATCCCTCAAACATAGCGGGATGGCTGATATCTAACCCGCTTCAGTTCATTATGGGATTTGCGATTATTAAATTTGTTGTTGAATCTTTTGGCGAGATAAACGGCTGGAACTATGGCCAGCTCGCGTTTCTGTACGGAATCTCCGTTATATCCCATGCTCTTTCGATGATCTTTTTTGTTCAGGGATGGTTCATGGGCAATTACGTGATCTACGGCGATTTTGACAGATATCTTACAAGACCGCTTGGGGTATTGTATCAGTTCTTTTTTACGAATATAAATGTGTTTGGCGTTACGGACCTGATTCCGGGAATCCTTGTATTTATCTATGGTTGTGCGAAATGTGAGATTAAGATCACGTTACTCTTTTGCATACAGGTTATCGTCATGCTGATAGGCGCAACGCTGATCAGAGGCGGATTGTACATCTTTCTCGGAAGCACATCTTTTTATACAAGAAGTGTGGTTGATTTTGGGCAGTACACACAGGAAATCATGGATAAGACGACCATGTATCCGATATCGATGTATCCGGAAAGCATGCAGTTTATCCTGACATATCTTATCCCGATCGGATGGGTGTCCTTTTATCCGGTGTCGTCGCTGCTTGGGATTTCAAGCGGAATTTGCGACGGCCTGATCGTTCCTTTTGTTACATTACTTATTGGGCTTGTGATGATGCTGATTTCAGGAGCTTTTTTCACAAGGGGACTAAAAAAATACGAAAGTGCAGGTAACTGATCATGATAAAAGTTGAAAACTTGAGCAAGGATTATTTATTGAAGAAAAAAGAACCGGGACTTTCCGGTGCTTTAAAAGGGCTTATAAAGACTGAGTATAAAACAATTCATGCGGTTGACAATCTCTCTTTTGAGCTGGGAGAAGGCGAGATTGTAGGATTTATCGGACCTAACGGTGCGGGCAAAAGTACCACGATCAAGATGATGTCGGGGATTCTTACACCGACAAGCGGAAGCGTGTACATCGGCGGCGAGGATATTACAAAGCACAGAAAAGAAGTTGTGAAAAACATCGGTGTTGTTTTCGGCCAGAGATCGCAGCTTAACTGGGATCTTCGACTTGGAGAGAGCTTTGAGCTTCTAAAGCACATTTACCGAATCGACTGGGCTGATTACGACAACACGCTTGATGTCATGGATTCTATTCTGGGGATAAAAGAGCTTGTTGATAAGCCGGTTCGCCAGATGTCGCTCGGACAGCGCGTTAAAGGCGACCTTGTTGCGGCAATGCTCCACTCTCCGAAAGTCCTTTTCCTTGATGAGCCGACAATAGGGCTTGACGTATCTTCCAAGTTCGCGCTTCGCACATTTATAAAAGAAATCAATAAGATAAAAAAGACAACAATTATACTTACAACGCACGATCTGGGCGACATTCAGGAACTTTGCGAGCGACTGATAATCATTAACCACGGCGTTATGATGGAGGACGGGAACCTTTCGCAGATCATCGACAGAATCGCGCCGTACAAGACACTTGTTGTTGAGTATTATGATGAAGAAGCGCCTGAGCATGAGCGCTGCGAGATGATAGAACACAGCGGCAATATTGCCAAATATAAATTTATGAAAAAAGAAACGACGGCAGCAGAGATCATCGCTGACCTCTCAAAACAGAGGAATATCAAGGATGTTTCGATAGAGGAAGCGGGGATTGATGATATTATTAAGATAGCTTACGGAAGCTGATGCAGCTAACTTCTATATAAAATATTTTACCAAAATCTAAAATATTATGGTATAACATAAATATAATGTTTATGGAGGAGGTAAAGGAGGTTGCTTAGATTAACGGAAGTAGAAAACGGCAGGATCAGGGGTGTAGCGGGATCGGATCCGCGGGTTACGGTATTTAAAGGGGTTCCTTATGCGGCACCGCCTGTCGGAAAAAACAGGTGGAAGGCTCCCAATCCTTGCAATGACTGGAATGGAATATATGAGGCCAATTCATTTGCACCGATTCCCTATCAGGATACGCCGGGGCTCGGTACCGATATTTATTGCAGAGAATGGCATGTCGATCCTGAAATACCGATGAGTGAGGACTGTCTCTATCTTAATATATGGACGCCTGCGAAAAGCAAGGATGAAAAGCTTCCTGTACTTGTTTGGTACTACGGAGGCTCTTTCCAGTGGGGATATACGGCAGAGATGGAGCTTGACGGAGAGGCACTGGCAAAAAGGGGTATTGTCGTTGTCTCTGTAGCATACAGACTTGGCTGTTTTGGAAATCTTGCGCATAAGGAACTTACTGAGGAATCACCCGATGCGCCCGGTAATTTCAGTCTTCTCGATCAGAAGGCGGGACTTCACTGGGTATATAGAAATATTGCGGCATTTGGTGGAGATCCCGATAATATCAAAATTGCAGGTCAGTCTGCAGGCGGCGCTTCTGTCATGAATCAGCTTGTCTGCGAAGATAACAAAGATATAATAAAGGGCGCTGTCATATTAAGCGGTATTATAAGCCTTGATAAACCTGATGATCAGCTCTTTGTTCCTAAGATGCTTTCAAGTGCGGAAGAGCTTGGAGAAAAATTTATTGAATCACTTGGCGCATGCGGAATTGAAGAGGCAAGAAGTCTTAGTTCCAAAAAGATTTTAGAGGGTTATAACAAATATCTTTTAAATAATCCAATGATGGTTCCCATAATTGACGGAGTATTTTGCAAAGAGAAGCCGCTTGATGCTTTCGTAAACGGAAAGTATCCGGATGTTCCGATCCTTGCGGGAAATACTGTTGATGAGTTTATAGAAGATAATATCAACATGGTGGAAAAATCCGTAAAAGAAGCACTTAAGGGCGCCAAGAAAAGTAAGCCCGACGGAGATTTCTTTTACTACAGATTCTGTCCCGATATTCCGGGAGACGGTGCCGGCGATGAGGCATATCCGGGATGTTTTCACTCTGTCGATCTGTGGTTTTTCTTTGAGACTTTGGGAAAGAGCCACAGAGCTTACGAAGGAAGACATTACGATCTTGCGGCGCAGATGTGCGATTATTTCGCCAACTTTGTTAAGACAGGAAATCCGAACGGAACAGGTAAGGGTGGAAAAGAGCTCCCTGTCTGGGATACATACACTTCTGAAAATCCAAACGAGATGGAGTTTACATCGCGCGGAGCCGTTCCAAAGAAAGAAGGCGGCATAAGACAGAATACGAGACGACAGGGAATAAATCCTTATCTTCCGAACTGGGAGTACATTCCCGATGGC
>AUXO012406022.1_pt1 | contig 50017 bp, 45 predicted proteins | sample 768731 | NCBI WGS metagenome assembly AUXO01 (sample SAMN02715735, study PRJNA202380) | gut metagenome | biome: sheep rumen | host: Ovis aries | place: New Zealand: Palmerston North | reverse complement strand
GAGTATGGCTGGTGGTATTTGAAAAATGGCTGCGTCGATTTTACATATACAGGCAAAGCCACAAATGAATATGGTACATGGAAAGTTGTTTTAGGTGCCGTGGTATTTTAGGAGGAAACATGCGTTCAAATTTAAAGAAAATGATAGCTTATTATAAACCATACAAAAAAGTATTCTTTCTGGATATGTTTTTTGCCATTCTTTCTGCGTTAATTGCATTGGTAATTCCTTTGGTTGTTCGATTTATTACATCAAAGGTGATTTATATGGATACGCAGCAGGCAGTAAATACAATTTTAAAGATTGCAATCGGTATGGTTCTGCTTGTTCTTATTCAGGCGTACTGCAATTTTTATATTGCCAACTACGGTCATGTAATGGGAGCAAGTATGGAATATGATATGCGTTCAGATATTTTTTCTCATTATCAGAAGTTATCATTTTCTTTTTATGATGACCAGAAAACAGGCCAGTTGATGTCTCGTATCACATCAGATTTGTTTGATATTACAGAGTTGTTGCATCATGGACCGGAAAATATTGTGATTTCTTTGATAAAAATATTCGGTGCCTTTATTATCCTGTCTAATATTAGTTGGATTTTAACATTGGCAGCGTTTATTTTGGTACCGTTTATGCTTGCATATGCGTATTTTTTTAACCGTAAAATGAAAGCTGCCTTTCGTCAGAACAGAATAAAAATAGCAGATATTAATGCACAGATAGAAGATAATCTTTCAGGAATTCGTGTTGTTAAATCGTTTGCAAATGAAGAAATTGAGCGGAAAAAGTTTAAACAGGGAAATGACGGATTCTTAGCTGCTAAGAAAAACAGTTATCATTATATGGGTGGTTATCAGGCCGGACTTACTGCTTTTACAACGATGATTCAGGTGTGTGTCATCGTTGCCGGTGGATTTTGTGTAAGCAAAGGAATTCTAGATATTACAGATTTAATTACGTTTTTATTATATATCAGTATTTTTACGGATCCGATTAAGACGCTTGTTGATTTTACGGAACAGTTTCAAAACGGTTATTCCGGATTTGAACGTTTCTTAGAGATTTTAAGCATCAGACCGGATATTGCAGATCGAACAGATGCACATGCTGTTTCAGATGTTCAGGGAGAAATTGCATTTGAAGACGTTAGTTTTCGTTATAATGATGGTGAAAATGTGTTAGAACACGTAAATTTACATGTAAAAGCGGGAGAATATACAGCTCTTGTAGGACCTTCCGGTGCAGGTAAGACGACACTTATGAATCTGATTCCGAGATTTTATGAGGTATCGTCAGGAAGAATTACATTGGATGGAACGGATATTCGGGATATTACAATAAAATCGCTGCGGGATCATATTGGAATTGTACAGCAGGACGTATATTTATTTGTAGGAACAGTATATGATAATATCCGTTATGGCAAGCCGGATGCAACAAAGGAAGAAGTTATACAGGCAGCAAAAAATGCAAATGCACATGAATTTATTATGTCACTCCCGAATGGATATGAAACAGATATTGGACAGAGAGGAATTAAGTTATCCGGGGGACAGAAGCAGCGACTTTCGATTGCAAGAGTGTTTTTAAAGAATCCACCGGTGCTTATTTTTGATGAAGCAACGAGTGCACTTGATAATGAAAGTGAAAAGGTTGTACAGGAATCTTTGGAAAAACTTGCCCATAATCGTACAACATTTGTAATTGCACATAGACTTTCGACAATTCGCAACGCAGAGAATATTATGGTTTTGACCGAAAATGGAATCGAAGAAGAAGGAACACATAAAGAATTGTTAGAAAAAGAAGGCTTATATAAAAAATTGTATGAAATGACTTTAGCATAGTGCTTCTTTATGAAAATTTTATAGATAAATGTAGTTTTTTCGTTGCAGTTTCTCAAAACGCTTTATATAATAGATGTAAGATAGCAGATGATATAGATAAGGAAGCTGCCAGGGAGGATGTAATTAATGGAAGTGTATGAAGTAATACTAAGTGAAGAAGAATCGAAAACGTATCATAATCCCTTATTACAAATTAGAAAATTATCGCTGCGGGACTGGGCATATATTTATATTAATATGGTGCTTCTTATTGTACTTTTATGTGGTTTATGTACTTTCTTTGCAGAAGATATATTTTTGTTTCTCTGGTTTCAGACAGGCGTATTTTTCAAAAGTGTTATTGTAATATTTGTGCTGTCAGTTTTAGTATGGAGACACTCTAAGAATATTCAAATGCGTGCAATTTTACAAAAGTATTTATTGAGAAATGTTCCACAGGAGTTAATTGGAGAATCTGTACAGCTTAGAAAGATTAAGGTTCAGGGAAATCGCCTGGTTGTATATTATCGAAAAAGATATGAATAAGAGAAATGAGGTGGCATTATGATTGTTGCAGGTGCTAGATGTGATAGATGTAGCAGGATTGATGACATACCTTATGCTTCAGCTGTAACTGTTGAAGTGTTGTTAAGACAACAGGGGTGGAGTTTTAAGGATGGAAAGTGTCTATGTCCGATATGTGTAATTAAAGAACGGGATATTAATAAGAAAAAGGAAGAATAGATGTTTACAAAGGAAGAACAATCAAACAGTAATGTTGTATTTTTTGCCAGTAGAAAACAGATGTCAGAGGCATTTATTACAAGTGCGATTCTGGCATTGTCTGGTGGTTTTCAGGATGCTTATACATACATCAATAGAGGTGAGGTGTTCGCAAATGCGCAGACCGGTAATATTGTCCTTATGGCAGGGAATTTTTTTGAGGGCAAATATTCATTTGGTCTGCGCTATTTAATTCCATTATTAGCGTTTGTAATTGGAATTTATGTAGCAGAGTATATTCATAAGAATCATCAGAATATGCGTATTTTACATTGGAGACAGGCAGTGGTTCTGTTAGAAATGATTGTATTATTTGCAGTGGCTTTTATTCCACAGGATTATAATCAGATAGCCAACGCGCTTGTTTCATTCTCGTGTGCAATGCAGGTACAGTCATTTCGAAAAATCAATGGCTATGCATATGCGAGTACAATGTGTATTGGTAATTTAAGAAGTGGAACAGAGAGTCTTTATGCATTTGTACATTCCAGAAAACGTAAAGATTTTATGAAAACGATGCATTATATTGGAATTATCTGCTTTTTTGCGATAGGAGCCGGATTTGGTCGGATTTGTACGAATCATTATTTTGAAAAAGCAATTTGGGTGTCTTGTATTTTGTTATTTATTTGTTTTTCTATTATGTTTATTGCTCCAACGAAAGAAGATAAGTAGAATGTATATTTATTCTTAATTTAAGAAAGTTTATACATTTTTTATTTTCTATTGAAAAGAAACCGTTATTGGTATAAAATAGTAACACTTGTAAATAAATAAAAACGGAGACATTCAGTTATGGAAAAAAAGAGAAGTAGTTTTACTGGGGGAATCGGGTTCGTGCTGGCAGCTGCATCAAGTGCAGTAGGACTGGGTAATTTATGGAGATTCCCATATTTGGCAGCACAGTACGGAGGCGGAATTTTTATTCTTGTTTATATTATTCTTGCCCTTACATTTGGTTTTGCCTTAATGACAACGGAAATTGCAATTGGACGAAATACGAAGCTGAGTCCGATACGGGCATATACAAAACTTAATAATAAATATGGCTTTTTAGGTTGGTTAGCATTTAGTGTGCCGGTTATTATTCTGCCTTATTATTGTGTAATTGGCGGTTGGGTAACAAAATATATTACAGTTTATGCAACAGGCCAGGTTACAGAAGCTGCTGAGAGTAGTTATTTTGGTGGATTTATTGGTCAGGAATACAGTCCGTTAATATTTTTTGGAATCTTTCTAGTTATGACAGCATTGATTGTTGTATTGGGCGTTGAAAAAGGGATTGAAAAATTTAGTAAAATACTGATGCCTGTATTAATTGTTCTTGCAATTGGCATTTCGATTTATGTATGTACAATTCCGGGAGCAGGAGCAGGTATTAAGTATTATTTATTACCTGATTTTTCAAAGTTTTCATTAAAGACTGTTTGTGCAGCAATGGGACAGATGTTCTATTCAATGAGTCTTGCAATGGGTATTATGATTACATATGGTTCTTATACAAGAGATGATGTCAGTCTCGTAAAGAGTGTTAATCAGATTGAAATCTTTGATACGATTATTGCTATTTTAGCAGGTATGATGGTAATTCCTGCAATTTATACATTCAGCGGAGAAGCTGGAATGGCAAGCGGCGGCCCTGGTTTGATGTTTATTTCATTACCAAAAGTATTTGCGCAGATGCCGGGAGGAAGAGTATTAGGATTATTATTCTTTGTACTTGTATTTTTTGCAGCTGTAACAAGTTCTGTGTCCGTTATGGAAGCGATTGTTTCCATGATGATTGACCGATTCCATATTTCAAGAATTAAGTCAAGTATAATTATTTTGGTAATCTGCGTTATACTTGGTGTTCCGTCATCGCTTGGTAATGGTATCTGGTCTAATATTACTGTGCTTGGTATGGATTTCTTAACATTCTTTGATTATATTAGTAACAGCGTTATTATGCCAATTGTTGCATTAGGAACAAGTATTTTGATTGGCTGGAATGTTGGTACAAAGTTTGTTACGGATGAAGTTACAAGAAATGGTGAAACGTTTAAGCGAAAGATGATTTATGAAGTTGTTATTAAATATATTGCACCGGTGTTACTTATGATTATTTTGATTGTATATTCACTTGCGCAATTTGGTATTATTACGTTATAATGAAATATGTTGAATGTTTTTACAGATGGTTCAATGAACCATCTGTTTTTCTTTGTATCTATATCATTTTGAACGGATATAATTGAAAGCTCGGAATTGAGATTTTAAGTTGGAGGTTTTTATGAGTATATTAAATGTCGAGCATTTATCACACGGATTTGGTGACCGTGCAATCTTTGAAGATGTATCGTTTCGTTTGTTAAAGGGAGAGCATATTGGACTTGTTGGTGCCAATGGTGAGGGTAAGTCTACATTTATGAATATTATTACCGGTAAATTGATGCCGGATGAAGGTAAAGTTGAGTGGGCAAAGGATGTTCGTGTAGGATATTTAGATCAGCACGCTGTATTGCAAAAAGGTATGACGATAGGTTCGGTTTTGTCCTCTGCATTTGACTTTTTGTTAAAAAAAGAAGAAAGAATGAATGAAATTTGTGCACAGTTAGGCGAAGCTGATGAAGCGCAGATGGAAAGCCTCATGGAAGAACTTGGAGTGATTCAGGATATGCTGACAATGCATGACTTTTATATGATTGATGCCAAGGTAGAAGAAGTCGCAAGAGCTTTAGGACTTCTTGATTTAGGACTTGATAAAGATGTAACAGATTTAAGCGGTGGTCAGAGAACAAAAGTTTTATTGGGAAAACTATTGTTAGAAAAACCGGACATTCTCTTATTAGACGAGCCGACAAATTATCTGGATGTAGAGCATATTGAATGGCTGAAGCGTTATTTAAATGATTATGAGAATGCATTTATTTTAATTTCGCATGATATTCCATTTTTGAACAGTGTTATTAATTTAATCTATCATATGGATAATCAGCAGTTAAATCGCTACGTTGGAGATTATGATAAGTTCCAGGAAGTGTATGCAGTCAAAAAGGCACAGCTAGAGGCAGCTTACAACAGACAGCAAAAAGAAATTGCAGATTTGAAGGACTTTGTTGCAAGAAACAAAGCAAGAGTAGCAACTAGAAATATGGCAATGTCCAGACAGAAAAAGTTAGATAATATGGATATGATTGAGCTTGCACAGGAGAAACCAAAGCCGGAATTTAACTTCAAGACTGCAAGAACACCGGGAAGATATATCTTTGAAACAAAGGATTTGGTTATCGGATATGATGAACCATTATCTAGTCCGCTGAATTTATCGATGGAACGAGGAAGTAAGATTGTTCTTGTTGGTGCAAATGGTATTGGTAAGACAACGCTTCTTAAGAGTATTTTAGGATTGATTAAGCCTGTGAGTGGTTCTGTGACATTAGGAGATTATTTGGAAATTGGATATTTTGAGCAGGAATTAACAGATGATAAGAATCGTTCCTGTTTGGAAGAAATCTGGGAAGAGTTTCCGGGATTTACGCAGTATGAAGTGCGTTCTGCATTGGCAAAATGTGGTCTTACGACAAAGCATATTGAGAGTAAAGTACGTGTATTAAGCGGTGGCGAACAGGCAAAGGTTCGACTTTGTAAATTAATAAACAAAGAAACCAATATTTTATTATTAGATGAGCCGACAAACCATTTAGATGTAGATGCAAAGGATGAATTAAAACGTGCATTGAAAGAATATAAAGGAAGTATTTTAATGGTTTGTCACGAACCGGAATTTTATGATGGACTTGCTACGGATGTATGGGATTGTACAAAATGGACAACCAGATTGGTATAAATATTGTAAGATACAACGCTGGAATATGAAATACAATTGCTATATGGTTGTGTTTTGCAGATGTAAGTAGATTTTATGTTTGTAACCAAAATTAGAAATGGAGTTTGTTATGGAAGAAAAAACAAATGTCATGCGTGTATTAGAAAAGAAAAAAGTTGCATATACACCGCATCATTATGAAAATGCAGATGGATTAAGCGGCACAGAAATAGCAGAGCAGCTAGGACAGGATCCGGATCGTGTGTTTAAGACATTGGTAACAGTTGCAAAATCTAAGGCAAATTACGTGTTTGTCATTCCAGTAGAGAAAGAACTGGATTTGAAAAAGGCGGCCAAAGCCGTTGGAGAAAAGTCAATTGAAATGTTAAAGTCGAAGGAGTTATTGCCATTAACAGGATATATTCACGGTGGATGTTCTCCGATTGGAATGAAAAAATCATTTCAAACAACCTTTCAGAAGGAAGCAGAGAATTACGATACGATTATGTTTAGTGCGGGAAAAGTTGGTTATCAGGTAGAAGTTGCATTAAAAGATATAGCAGGAATTATTCGTTACCAACTTGCAGATATTGTTGTTGATTAGGGAGTATGTCATGATAAGAAGAGTACCACATTATTATGCAGATTTTCATTGTATTGCGTCAGATTGCAAGGATAATTGCTGCGTTGGCGGTTGGGAAATCGATATTGATGAAGAAACTGCTACATATTATTTGAACTTAGAAGGTGCATTTGGAGATCGTTTGCGAAATTCTATTGAGCATCGGGATGAATATTGCTTTCAATTAAAAAACGGACAGTGTCCATTTTTGGATCAACACAATCTTTGTGAAATATACCAGCAATTGGGCGAAGATAAGATGGGGGTTGTTTGTACGCAGTTTCCAAGATATAGTGAATATTATGGAAATATTAAGGAGACTGGAATTGGGCTTGCTTGTGAAGAAGCTGCAAGAATTATATTTGCAGATAATGCAGCATTAACATTTGCTGAAGAACAGATTCAGGAAGAATTAATTGATGACCCTGAGTTTGAAGAAGAACTGGCAGCACAATTGTTTCCAATTCGAAGGACTTATATTTCTTTGTTAGAAAATTCACAATACACATTGCATCAAAAAATGCAGATTTTACTGCGAAGTGGTGCACAGATACAGGAATATATCAATGAAAATTGTTATGAAAACATCGAAAAGATAAAAGATGCATTATGTGAGAATCCCGGTTCTTTTCTTGAGGGGATTTTTCAAAACACAGAATCGGTGCAGGATGTAGAACATATTTTGTATGCATTTGAAGCATTAGAAGTTCTAAATGATGACTGGTCTGAAATGTTTGAAAAAGTATTTGCACTTCTGCATGGCGAACAGATGCAGGAGCAGGAATATTGTGCAAATGTGAAAGCATTTTTTGAAACAGACAGCAGGAGAATTCATGAGTATGAAAAGCTTTTAAAATATTTTTTATTCCGTTATTTGTTAAAAGCATCTTATGATCATGATGTCATTGGAAAATTACAGTTTGCAGTAGCAGGTTATTATATGCTTCGTGATATGGACATCGTTCGTTTCCTTGAAAATGACAGAAAGTATACCGTATCAGACAGACTTGATGTGATTCATATATTTTCAAGAGAAGTTGAATACTCAGAAGATAATTTAGAAACGCTTGCAGAAGAATTTATTTTTGATGAAATATTTAAGCCGGAGAAATTGTGTCAATTATTACAATATGAAAATCAATCATAGTGCGTTAGAATATCAGCCGGATATTTCATAACTGTATAATGGAAAAACGAAAAATGCATAAAACGAAAACTTACGATAAACATAAAATTATTCTATTAGATTCTAATTAAATGATGATGTTATAATTAGAATTGTAAAAGAGAGAAAGCGTCTTTGGAATATAAGATAATAGAACATGAAAAGATACCATACTGTATCTGAAAGAGAGGTTTTATGAAACATATAGTAAGAAATATAGTGAAAAATGCAATTGGAAGAATCATTGCTTCAGGAATCGTTGTGTGTGCAGTCAGTTTGACTGCATGTGGACAAGATAATACAACGAGAGAAACCGGGGAAATGCATACAACAGCGGCAATCGCACAGGAACAGTCTGGTATGGCAGAAGTTTTTTCGACGAACAATAGTGAGGTTACGCAGGTAGATAATACAGTATACAGTAGTGATTATGATCCATATGCAGATACAGATATTACCCCGGTTGGGCCATTTATATCACCGCAGGAAGGCAGGGAATATGGCACCGTTGAGACGTTAGATTATTATTCTACGACATCCAAAAAGAATAAAAAAGCATCAATTGTTCTGCCAACCGGATATACACCGGAAAAACAATATCCCGTTTTATATTTATTACATGGGATGGGTGGTAATTATAGAAGTTGGCTGGATATGGGAGCTGATTATGTTGTATGGAATGCGCATTATGATGTGGATGCTGCAGAAATGATTGTTGTTATTCCATCTGTATTTACGTCGGAACAATATAATTCGGAAGAGAATTTAAATTTTATGCAAATCAGTCACGCATATGACCAGTTTATAGATGAATTAGAAAATATCCTGATGCCTATGGTACAGAGTAAGTATTCGATTAAGCAGGGAAAAGAAAATACAGCGATTGCCGGATATTCGTTAGGTGGCAGAGAATCTTCTTATATTGCTTTTAAATATCCGGGGCAGTTTGGATATATTGGCGGGTTTTCTGCAACCAATGGAATTTTTAAGAAAGAAACCTGGGCAAATGTATTATTAGATAATTATGATTTTTCCAAAGTAAAGAATAACTATCGTTTTATTATGTATCAGGTAGGCGTTGATGATCCATATATTTCAGGAGTAACGGAGTTTCATGATGTTTTAGATGCAAATGGAATTCAAAACATGTATTATGAAATGGAAGGCGGTCATGATGGCGGTGTTTGGCAGCATGGTTTATATAATTTTGTAAAAAGAATCTTTCGCTAAATGCAATTTTAAAAAATTTAAAAAAATAAAAATAAAGAGTTGACAGAATAAAAAAAAAAGCGTATATATAAATAAGACAATTTAATACATTAAACCGATGATGTGGAGATAACGGTAAGATATGAGCTTACAGAGAGTTCGGAATGCTGAGAACCGGATAGTAATACAGCTTATCAAATGGACCACGGAGGGCATGATCAAAGGATAATATCCGAGTATTTCATGACGTGTAGGCATACGTCAGTTGCCAGGAATATGTTTGTATTTCGATGAGTGTGTGGTTTAACACGAAGCAAGGTGGCACCGCGGATTAGTAAATTCGTCCTTGACTAATATCTAAGAGATGTTGGTCAGGGATTTTTTGTTTTATAAGAGATTACGCAGTATTTGTACAAAACAAGATATTCCCGTAGGGATGTACATTCATTTGCAGAAGCAATGATTCTCTTTACAAAATATTCGGATTCTCAAAAATGAAAAATATATGACCGGCAATAACACATATGCGTAAACGCAGGAAATGGAGAAAAGTATGATTAAAGAAGCAATTGCAACACTTTTAAAGAAGGAAAATCTTACACCTGAAGTCATGGAACAGGTCATGGATGAAATTATGACAAATGAAGCTACAGATGCACAGAAAGCATCATTTCTTACAGCGTTGGCAATGAAAGGAGAGACTATTGAAGAAATTACAGCTGCAGCAAGGGTAATGAGAAAACATTGTGAACGTTTTTTAAATGATATGGATGTTTTAGAGATTGTAGGAACAGGTGGAGATGGTTCGAATACATTTAATATTTCAACATTGGCATCTTTGGTTGTATCAGCTGCCGGAATTCCGGTTGCAAAACATGGCAACAGAGCAGCTTCAAGTAAGTGTGGAACGGCAGACTGTTTGGAAGCATTGGGCGTTAAGATCGATGTTGCACCTGCTGTTAGTGCACAAATTTTAAAAGAAATTAATATTTGTTTCTTATTTGCACAGAAATATCATACAGCAATGCGATTTGTTGGTGGGATTCGTAAAGAAATGGGAATTCGTACATTATTTAATATCTTAGGACCGCTTGCGAATCCGGCAGGCGCATCAATGCAGTTATTGGGTGTATACCAGGAATCGCTTGTTGAACCACTTGCCCATGTATTATCAAATCTCGGCGTAAAACGAGCAATGGTTGTGTATGGAACAGATAGTATAGATGAGATTTCAATGAGTGCTCCAACAAAGGTATGCGAAGTTCGAGATGGACAATTTAAATCATATGAAATTACGCCAGAACAATTTGGATTTACACGTTGCAATAAAGAAGAACTGGTTGGTGGAGAACCAGCTGAAAATGCACAGATTGCAAGGGATATTTTAGAAGGTATAGAAGGACCAAAACTCAATGCTGTTTTGTTAAATGCAGGAGCTGCAATTTATATTGCGTCAGATAATATAACATTTGAGCAGGCAATTGATAAAGCAAAAGAAATGATTACAACAGGGAAAGCAAAAGAACAGTTAGAATCATTTATCAAATTATCAAATCAATAGAATATATAAGATATTCTAATTCAGATAGAGCATAAGCTATATAAAATAATTTAAAGTTACATTGTAAAGGATTTTATAAGTATTTTAAATTATATTTGTAAATATGGCTTATGCTTTTTGTTTATATTATAACTATTTAGCAATAAAATGTTACACATTTATCAAATTATCTCTAAATAGTTGTAATATATAATGAAATTGCAGAAATATAAAAAATAAATAAAAAAAACAATTTATTTTATCAGAAAAAGATGATATAATTTATCCGTAGAAGCACTAAGTGCAATAAAAAAGGGGGTTACGAAAGATTTTATTCGTAGTATAATAGCATTTTTGCTGAAACCTCGGAATGGAGAACTTATGAAATGTAAAAGCTTAAAAACGTCACTATTAATTTTATTTGTAGTCGTATCCATAGCGATTACAAGTGCTGTATCTATTGTTGCAATTATCAATATTCGCTCATCGACAGATATGTCATATACGAAATATGAAGATGCAATGTATAATGGATATCGAACAGAAATTAAGTCACAGATTCAGGCATCTATTGCAATTGTAAAGTCCTATTATGATGCATATAAGAAAGGTGATTATACAGAGGATCAAGCCAAGAATTTGGCAAAAGAAGCGATTCGTAATATGCGTTACCGGGATGATGGTTCCGGATATATGTGGATTGATACAACAGATTATATTTTATTGATGCATCCGATTTTAGCAAAACAGGAAGGAACAAACCGTTATGAGCTGAAGGATCAGAATGGCGTTATGATTATTCAGGAAATCATGAAGGTTGCGAAAGCCGGCGGCGGATATAATTCTTTCTATTTTACAAAGGCAGATGGTGTAACAGTTGCACCAAAACTTGCATATTCAGAAATGTTTGAGCCATGGGGTTGGGTTATTACAACAGGTAATTACACGGATGATATGGATGCAGAGATGGTCGATGTTAAAAATGAAATTTCTGCAAGTTATAATAAAATGGAATTTATTATCGCCGGAGTTGGCGTTCTTGTTATTGTAATATGTATTGTTTTGTCTGTAATATATGGTAATATTATTGTTAATCCTGTATTAAAAATGCAAAATATGGCATTACGATTATCTCAGGGTGATTTGAGTGAAGATTTAATTGTAAAAGAAAAGAATGAAATTGGAAAAACTGCAGCATCTTTAAATACTGCACAAGAGAATATTAAAGCACTTATTCGTAATATTTCAGATGTTACAAATGAATTGGAATCAACAGTGTCGACATTTTCATCTGCATTTATGCAAATGACAGCATCTATTACAGAAGTATCAACTGCGGTTGATGATATTACGATGAATGTAAATGATCAGGCAGAATCTACAAAGGAAGCTGCTGAAGAAGTAAATGCAATTGGAACGGGAATTACAAATACTGGTAGTGAAATTCATGTTTTGGATAATAGCTCAAAGAATATTTCTAAATTAAGTGATAAATCATCAAATACATTACATGAATTAGTTGATATTAGTACACAGACAAAGGTTCAAATTGATGAAATGTATTCACAGACAGCACTTACAAATGAATCTGTTCAAAAAATTAAAAATGCTGCAAATGTTATTAACGATATTGCAGAACAGACAGATTTACTTGCGTTAAATGCATCCATTGAGGCTGCCAGAGCTGGAGAGTCAGGAAGAGGATTTGCAGTTGTTGCAGAGCAGATTGCAGGGCTTGCCAAGCAGTCAGCTGATAATGTTGTAGAGATTGGTACGGTTGTGGATGAACTGCTTGTGAATTCAGAACGTTCATTAAAGATTATGGATGAAATGAAATCACAGATGCAGGAACAGAATAGCTGTATTACAGATACAGAAGCTGATTTTACAGATCTTTCTGCAAGTTTATTAGAATGTACAAATTCGATTGAAAAGATTGATATTATGACAAATGAAATTGAAGTTCAGCGTCAGGGAGTTACAAATGTTTTGGTAAAATTAAATGAAATTGCACAGAACAATGCTGCTTCTACGCAGGAAACATCAGCAATGACTGAAGAATTAACAATTTTAGTCAATAATGCAAAGGAAAGCATTACGCATTTGAACGCATCTGTTGATTTGCTTTCTGAGAATGTTCAGAAATTTACAATTTAGTATAGATATAGATTGTAAGGATATTAAAACAGTCTGTATAATCCATTCTTTATATTGGATTATACAGACTGTTTTTATTTTATTGTATTATAAAATTCATGTTCAGGTGTTAAATCGCACAAAAATAAACACCAATTTCGTTTACTATATTATTGCATTAAACAATAATTTAGCGAAATAACAGATTTAAATAAAACATATACTCTCATAATTTCCGTTTGTATAAATTAAAAAATGAACCTATGATTGCGCATAGGTTCATTTTGGGGGAATTGTTATAAACAGTTAGTTACGTTGACATAACTATGTGCTTGTTTACAATGATTATTATATCACAAATTAGTTATTTGTACAGTACTATTTTTCATCTAGTACCAAAAAAATAATAAAAAGTACTAGATATCTGCTGAATTATTAGGTCTTTTTTCGTATTGATGAACCGTCAGAATGTGATAATCGGCTGCATTCGCAATTTCCATACTGTGTACGATATGTCGGTATCTGGATAACCATTTGGTTGTTATTCCTGTATATTGTGCAACCGCATTTTCACTTGCCCCGCCTTTAAGCATATAAATAATTGCTGCATGGCGCATAATCTGTAATGTAAAATGTTGTATAATCGTACCATTTTCAATTCCCATATCTACATACTTATTAAGAATTCGTTCTGCATCACGTACTTTTAATCTTGTATGATGTTTATTTAAGAATACAGGACCGGATGCAAGAGCCTTTTCTGCAAGGTATTCATGAAGAATTATTTGTAAATCTTTAGGAATGTGAATAATGCGGCTAGTATGTTTTTTTTCAGGAAAGTGAATACAAAATTCTTCATTCATATCTAACACCAGATCTTCTATATTTAAAGAGCTAATTTCACTCGTCGTTAATCCGCATTTGATGACAAAAGAAAAAAGTAAAAAAGCGGTTGTATCATGAGATTGTATAGTCATTTCCAGTAAAGAATTAAGTTCATTTAAAGAAGGCAGTTGCTCCGGCTGAATTGTTTTATCTATATCAGGGAGAACAACTTCCTGAAAATGGTTGATATAAGGAATTCCACGTTGATTTGCATGGTAACGCACATATTCGCACACAGTACGCATAACAGATACGCGCATTAATGCCGTTGTGTATGTAAGACGGTTATGCTGCATACGTTCTACTAAATCATTCATATAGACTTCTACTGCATTTTGCGTAATACTCATAATATCCTTATGCGTTACCTTAACAAAACCTGATAAAACTGAAAAATACTCTTTTTGTGTTCGTTTAGACAGCTTTTCACGAAAAAAAATCCAGTAATTATTAATAAATTCATCACTTAATTCGGCAATATATGTATCTTCTTGCACTGCTATTTTCTTTTTCTCTTGCACAACACATTTCTCCCTGTTCTAAAATTTGCATCCATGCTTATTTTACAATAATTGACTACATATGTCTATATGTTTACAAATAATTCCCCCCCCCACAACACTTCTCAAAATCAACAAAACCATAATTAAGAAAGGCTTCCGGTTGCACATCCCCCGTTCATCTTCCTCTTTTCTTATAAATAATATTTGATAAATGATATTTGATTTTTCCTCTTATTTTTCCTATAATAATAGAAGTGTATGCTGCGTTTTTACAAATTTTTATACGCAGTAACTGATTAAAATATAACTTAGGAGGTTTCTATGGAACAATATTCTCGACAGTTTATTGAAGATCTGTCTAAAAATATAGATCCTACTATCGTAGAATTCTTTAATAAAAAACACGATGTATTCAATTTTCCCTGCTCTACTCTTGCAGAGCTTATTGATATCACTTTAATGGAATACTTAGACGGAAAAACCAGCCGTGAAGACTTATTACCAATCATTGGTAAAATTAAAAAGTCACGTCTGCAAAAAAGAGCGCGTTGGTACAAATCATTTATAAATGATCTAAATACTTTATCAATCGAGGATCCCAAACATCCACTGGCTCCTATTATTACTACTGCCCGTTCTCTTCCTGTTGATCAGTACGTATTGATGTTTGGTGATAAAAATCTTGAAGAAATTCTTCTAGAATACAAAGAAAAAGCAACTGAATGGAAAAACGATTCCAATAGTTTTTTAATAACATTTCCAGGTATTTCTTCTTATACAAACAATTCCGTATTTACCTCATTAAAAAATGACTTAATTGTAAATGCATGGAAATATATCGAACGTGAATTATCCGGTAATATTGATGCTTATTTTAGAATGTTCCCTGAAGAATTACTTGAAAAACCTTTATTTAGTCCTTCTTCATTTACATTAATGATGGAAACGGCATCTAATAATTTATTAAAAGAAATTGTTACTGATGATGACGGTCAGGAATTACTTGAAGTTACAGTAAACAATGGAAAGCTAACGCCTCCAAAATCAATGGATTCTAATGATTTAAAACTGGTAAACGCTTTCATTTCGAATATTAATATGCAGGAATTTTCCAGAGAAAAATCAGTGGTTGTTGATTTAAATACACTCGGAAAAGAAGTTGTAGATTATCATGTTGGAAAAAATGTTATTAATAAAATTTCCAATTCATGCCGTAAGCTGGTCGAATACAACTTCTCTTACGAAGAAGAAGGCAGCAAAATGTACTTCAACTTATTTGATAACATCGCAATTAAAGAAGATGCGGAACGCCCTTATGCAATTGCTCAATTCGGAGAAATTCTTAGCAATGCGATCATTCAAAAGAAGCTAATTTCGATTTCATCTGCATCATACGATGTATTACAAAATAATCTTTCTAAAATTATCTGTTATGCAATGAAACGTGAACAAATTGCAAATCAGGAAACCAAAATGAATGAATACAGCTATACATACTTTCAAAAAATTGTTCGTTTTAAGCTAAAAAATAAGAAGAAAAATCTTCAATTTATTCAGGAAAGTCTTCAGGAATTTGTTGATAATCAAATTGCAATTCGTAAATTTGAATTTAAAAATGGTGTTTTTATTATTCATTTTCTGCCTTTATCAGATGCTGAAATTGAAGATTTAAGTTTTGATGATACAAAACGACTTCATGCAAGTAATAAATAATGTAGACATTTTTAGAGTAAATTTTTCATAATATTTTTTATTTTATCCTTTTTGTAGATAAATTTGGAGTAAAATAAATAAATGTAGACATTTTTAGAGTAAAATTTTCATTTAAAATCCTTAAATTTAAATTTTACTCTATTTATTTATATTTTTTCTATTTTTAAAGAATATCTTTTCTACATTTTTTTTTAAATTTTTGTTTTTTGATGTCTACATTTTCCCTTAAATCCTATATTTTTTTGAAGTTTCAAATTTGTAAAAATAAATGTAGATAAAATTAGAGTAAATTTGAATTTTATCCACATTTTTCATCTACAAAAAAATTTTCAAGAAATTTTGTAGATAAATTTAGAGTAAATATCCCCAAAATTTCAAAAATGTAGACATTAATATGAACATTTCTTTAATTTTTAGGATTTTGTGGACAAAATCCTAGTAAATTATCCAATTTGCAATTCTTTGCCATTTATTGTTAAATAGCACAAGAGAGGTGGTGAAGATACGTGGATAATTTTGCTAATATTGGAAAAGCTGTTCTTATTCAGGCGCTTGGTCTACAAAAAAATTATATTGAAGTTGTAGAATCTACAATCGATGTAATCGATTATTCTAATTCTGAATGTGCAAATTGTAAGTGGAATGCTATACATTCTACCTTTAAAGAAGGAGATGCTTTATATGAACAGGCAATCCAGTCTTGTGCACAATGTCCTTACAAACAGTTATCTTCTCAGAATATATATAAAAAGGTATACCATAACGAAAAAAATCGTTATGGTTATAAACCACGCTTAAAAAACAATGCCATTCGACTACTACTACTACTGCATTTCTTATCTCCTGATAAATATGGAATTGTTCAACAGGTAGACTGTCGAATGTTAGCAGAATCTTTAGATTGTAATATTAAAACAGTATTTAACAATTTAAATATATTGAGCAATTATCAGTATATATCTTATTCACAAACAAAACCTTATATCATAAACCTTTGTCTTTCTGATGTTGAAAATTATTATCTTCCAGCACAGAAAGGAGGCAGAGGTTTTATTGTAATGTCTAAAGAATTATTATCAGAAATCCTAGCATTACCAAATCTTCTCGCTTTACGTTTACATTTACGAGAACTTATAGAATTAGACAATTTAAATATGAAAGCGCCGTTTTTTGCTGTTTCAAAAAGATACTCCGAACTCAAACGAATGTTACCAGAATATTGTAAACCATGTATGATTCGTTCTGCATTAAAAGATTGCGATAATATTTTTGCTGTTTCATTCTCTGATTCTTCCATTCGTTTTGAACTATATGATAAATTTAATAGCAAAGTACAAAAAGAGCGTTTATATCAAGAATATCTATCTGCTTTCGAAAATTTCTTATTGAAATTTAATTCGGAAGTTCCAAATATCAATACAAATCAGTCTGTGGATGCAGAATGTATTCCTTTTATTCATTGTGATACTTCTTTCTCCCCGGAGGAATTTTGTCTAATAAAATGGAATGATTTAGACTTAGAGGATCTTGCTCAACTTGCAATGCAATACTCCTATAATCGTGTTTTATCTGCTCTTTGTATAGTATATAGAACCTATATGATTCCAAAACGACACATCACAAATTTAGGTGGTTTATTACGTACAATTGTTTTAGCTCAATTTCATAATTCTAATTTGGCTGCATAACCTACAGCCTTCTTTTTGTGCGCTTTTTTACGGGAAATATATTTTCTGGCAGCATATTTATTTCATAATCTAGAATTTTAAACATATTCTTTATTTTTTTCAAAATAAAAGTCCATTTACATATATTAATTAAATGAAATATATATTAAATAAAATTTTTTGTTATCTACATTTGGAAACTTTTCTACTTAATAAATTAACAAATATACCTGAAATCAAAACTTTTAAACAATTTCTCGTATTTTTTCAACATAAAATAGAGAAAAAAAAGCCTCTCTATGCAATTATTTTACTTTATTTCTATATAATTCCACTTGTAAAAAGAAAAAAAACAATACAGAGTAATTCCTAAAATCCCAGGAAAACTCTGTATTGTTACGTTTTTCATTTATCAATATCTGTTTTTTTAATCTGTAATATTTATATCTGTATTTATATCTGATACTTGATGTTCTGAATCTATATTTGAAGATGCACTCGTATTTAAGGAATCTATTTTCTCTTTCATTTCTTCAGATAAACCATCCTCCTCTTCATACATAGATTTATATTTCTTATGTTTTTTTGCATAATTTAATACAGAAGCAGATTTTGCAACCTGATATAATTTAAAATTTGCTTCCATAAGTTTCTTCTCATCATTAGGTGGTACTTTATCACCTCTAGAAATTCTTCTTGCAATTTCTAAAATTTTCCATGTATCATCTGGATGTTCTTTAGCTTCTTTGTTATTTTCATAAATATCATTTATCATTTGCTGATACAGTTCATAGTTATTTGTATTATTTTGAACAGCTTCTTTTCCTTCTTTAGATATTTCTAAAGTCGCTTCTTGATTAATATTTGATGTTTCATCTATATTGTTATTGATTTTGTAGTTATTGGTAATATTCATTTTTGAGTTTTTATTTGTAGATACTTGTTCATTTGCCAATTGATTTATATTCGCTGAAGTTATAGAGATATTTATGTTAGACATTGTATTCCCCTCCATTCTAACCGAATTAATAGATTCTATTTACATATAAGACGCTATTATAGTTTCTATTATAGATATCGGAAAAAATGTCACATTTCTGTAGACAAATTCAGCGATTCTAATAAATTTTACCAATTCTTTAAAATTTAATAATTAGAATCGCTGAATTTGTAGATTACATTATCTGTTTTAGAGTTCAAGTGTATTCGCAAGCGCCTCAATACGTTCCTTTAAAATTGCAACCCTTGTTTTTAAATCCACATTTTGCAGAATTGTTGTTTGATTATTTTTAAGAATTGTAAAGTTATTCTCGATTTGCATAAGAGCCTGTTCTGTTTTTGCCTGCGCTGAAATACGTTTTAAATCTGCATCGGACACGGCAATATTTTTTTGACTTTTAAGTTTCTGTTCTTCCTGCATTTTATCGATTTTATTAAGGAGCTTGGATACTTCTGCTTCTGCTTTTTGCTTGGCATTAGATATGAAAGTAATTTCGCTCTGTAAATCTTCCTTAGTTTTTTCATGAGGAAGATTCTGTAAATCAGAGATCTGTTGCTGGAGAGATTCGACAAGCTGTTGCTGCTGTTCTAATTTTTGAGAAGTCTTATCTAATTCTGACTTGTATGATTTGGCTGCTTTTGCGTTATCTTCAGACATTTTTTTAATTGTTTGATATTCTTCGTTATTAACAGATCCATTTAGCTGAATAATATGTAATATGCTCTTTTGTGCATCCTCATCAAGACGACCAAATTTATCCGCTTCATTCAAATCAATCCCATTTGCATTTAATAACTCACTCAGTTCAGGAATAAGTTTTTCGGCGGTTGTATACTTTCTTGCCTGACGTTCAGAAATATTTAGTTGTTTTGCAATTTCAGCGTTAATATTTTTGATTTCTCCGGAAATCTTTTTGGTTTCATAGAGTTCTTTTAAACGACTGACTTCCCAGCGTTTTACTTCCATTGAACTTTCACGTACATCATGGTTTGCAGAAATCAACATAATTTCTTCATCAATTTCTGAAATATCTGCCGGTTCTACTTTGCATGGAATTCCACTTGGGAACATATTGTTATATTCTGTTTCTGTCATGGCGCATATAGCGTGATAACGACGTTCACCGGATATTAGACGATATGTGTCTGTATCAGCGTTATAAAGAACTGAAAGGTTGTGTCTTAGTCCATTTACAAGGATACTTTCTTTTAGAGCCGCTATTCCATCTTGTGTATACATTTCATTTTTCGGATTGGATATAATCTTGTCCTTTTCAATGAATTTGAAATTATATTGCGTTTGTGCTTTTAGCTGTTGTAATCGTTGACCACCTGCAGCATTTAAAGTTGCATTGGTTGTCCTTCCAACATGAAAATCCTTTTTTTTTGCCATTTTTAGTTATCCCCCTTCAGATATTTAGCAAGCTCACGAAAATGTTTGTTATCCATTAGACCTAAATAGTTGACAAGTTCGATATAATCTTGTGCTGCTGTACATTTTTTGTCATACGTAAGAAGTGGTTCAAATGTGGTGTTCGATTCACTAACAGCAATACAATTGCGAATAGATACAGGAATGAAATTATCGCCAAACATATTTTCATAATCTTCAAACATTTGCTTGTAAATTGTTGTTCTGCCTGTGATACGTGTCATAAAAAGTCCGGCAAACTCAATATGAAGCGAATATTTTGTATTTAATTCTTCTATTGTATCAAATAATGACATTAAACCATCATAAGAAAAATTATCTACATTTACAGGTGTAATAATTTTATCACTGGCAATAATTGCACAGGATGTTAAGTAAGACTTAAATGGTGAATTATCAATAATAATATAATCATATGTATCGCCGAGAAGTTCCAGATTATGTTTTAAGTACAATTCTACACTCTCAGTCTTACTAATATCATATATCTTATAAATTAATTGATTTAATTCTCTGGAAGCTGATAATAAAGAAATATTTTTGTGTTCTGTTTCCATAATATATTTTTGAACAGATTCTTTATCCGTTTGTTTGTTGCAGAACAAATGTTCATAATCAATAAGATTATCATCTTGTACACCAAAAACTTTAGATGTGTTCATCTGGGGATCTAAGTCTATAATTAAGATTTTATAACCTGAAATAGCCAGAATCTGTGAAATTGTTATTGCAGAGGTTGATTTACCAACGCCTCCTTTTTCATTTATAAAACTAATTACCTGAGCCATATGTTCTCCGTTTCTTAATATTTTAATTAAATTATATACTCTTATAATCTATTATACAGCATTTTTCTGGAAAAACAAGGTTAAATGGGAAATTTTGTTCTTTTATACACTATATTTTTCATTATATTTTGAACTCAGTTCACTTATAAACGTATATAACAGCTTACGATATTCGATTGATAATTGGAAAATTTACATATAGAGGTATTTATATTGGATGGTGAATTAGTAAAGAAAATAATCACCACTACTGCACTATGTATAAATTATGTGATATGTGTATGAACTGAGTTCAAAATATAAGTACAAATTTATATATTGGATAAGAAAACGAATTTGTAGCAATAAAATATTAGTAAGCGTAATTGTTTTGTAAATCATAGTTGAACTCAGTTCAAAATTTTTAAGTATATTATGTATGAATAACGATAAAATTGGAGAAAGAAGATGATTTTATATGTGGAGTATATTCTAAGTAATGGTATGGTGTGTAAAATATCTTATTACCATGTATATCTTACTTTTATAGTGAAATTGTTATATATCATCAGAAGAAATTTGAAACGATTTACAGTGTACTTGTTAATCTAAATTGAACTCAGTTCAATAAATATATAGATGAACATGTAGATTCTTCCAGTTTTTAATTAGATGATTATAACTTGTAAACACTATATATTTATAAGAGTTGGATTCGTATGATGAGAATAGAGATAATTTCGTAATGTATTGAAATAATATGTTGTATATGAAGTGTGATTTAGATAAAATTTGAACTGAGTTCAAAATATTTTGCCGATAATTTAATATATTAGAGAGATTAATAATCCAGGCTGATTCAATGCGTTATGTAATACCAGTTTAATTTATAACAAATGTTGTTATACTGATTGGTAGTAAATTGTATAATAAATAATTTGAAAAAATATGAAAGAAACATATGAAAGAATCTAATAAATTTAAATACAAAAATGAACTCAGTTCAAAAATTTTCAAGTGGATTATTAGACTGCTAGAGAAAAATAAGTTATACAAAGATATACATTGTAATTGAAGGATTCATATACTATATACATTTTCTATTTGTTTTTACATGTTTTAAAGAGAAAATGCAACAAAAATAATTCAGATTATGTAGATGTACAAAATTGGAATGATGAACAAGAAATAAAAAATGGATAGAATAATGATAGGAACTATAAAATGAACTGAGTTCAAATTGAATGGATAATAAAATAATTTAATAAACGTCAGAAAAACAAAATGAATACCCACTATGATATAAAAATATAAAGACAAATGAAAATTTAAAAATAATCTGATGGTGAACTGAGTTCACTATACAATATAACTAATAATAAAAATACAAAGATAAATGGGAAATTAAAAAGTAATTCAAAAAAGAACGCAGTTTATCATAATATAATATTGGTTATAAAATATAAGGATATAAATAGAAGATAAACGTAATCCAGACAAAACAGAAACGAGAACATATATTCTATATATACACTATAACTTATACTTGTGTTTTGCACGTTACAGCGTTAAAATATATATCATAGTGCATAAAATATGATACTAAGATTACAAGGTTAAGAAATGGGGAATATAGATGATGATATCAGAGAAAATGTATGAATTGGGAAGCAAACGATCAGCAATCCGAGAGTTGTTTGAATTTGGTAAAAAACGGGCTGCTGAGATTGGAGCTGAGAATGTATATGATTTTAGCTTGGGCAATCCAACAGTTCCGGCACCTGCAATTGTAAATGAAACACTAAAAGAAATTATGGATACACACGATTCTATTTCTGTGCATGGTTATACATCTGCACAAGGTGATTTTGAAACGAGAGATGCGATTGCAGTATATTTGAATAAGACCTATGCAACAACATTTACAGCGGATAATTTCTATATGACAATGGGAGCCGCTGCTTCTCTTTCATTGTGTTTTCGTGCGTTGACTACATCTGAGGAGGATGAATTTATAACGATTGCACCATTCTTCCCGGAGTACAAAGTATTCGTAGAAGGTGCAGGTGCAAAGTTAGTCATTGTTCCGGCAGAAACGACAAGTTTTCAAATTGATTTTGCAGCGTTAGAAGAGAGAATTACAGCACACACAAAAGGCATTATTATTAATTCGCCAAATAATCCATCAGGAGCTGTATATTCAGCACAGACAATTGAGAAGCTGGCAGCACTGTTAGAGAAGAAACAACAGGAATATGGTACGCAGATATTTCTTATTACAGATGAACCATATCGTGAAATTGCATATGATGGAATCGAAGTACCTTATGTAACAAAATATTATGCGAATACACTTGTATGTTACTCTTATAGTAAGTCTTTATCACTTCCGGGAGAGCGAATTGGATTTGTGATTGTACCGGATGAAGCCTATGAAAGTAAACGTCTGTATGCAGCAATTTGTGGTGCAGGCCGTGCATTAGGATATGTATGTGCACCTAGTATTTTCCAAAAGATGCTTGTAAAATGCGTTGGTCAAACAGGAGATATTGATGCATATAAGAAAAACAGAGACTTGTTATACAATGGTTTGACAGAATTAGGATATACATGTTTTAAGCCACAGGGGGCATTTTATATGTTTGTAAAGGCATTAGAAGATGATGCAGATGCGTTCTGTGAAAAGGCGAAGGAAGAGGATATTCTAATCGTATCTGCAACAGGATTTGGTTGTCCGGGATATGCAAGAGTTTCTTATTGTGTCGATTATGATATGATTGAACGTTCTTTTGCAGCGTTTAAGCGATTGAAAGAAAAATATGATGATATGCAATGAACAATTTAGAAAGATGTTGCTATATTTAATGATAAGTTTTATCATTAAGTGAAAAATATATCAATATCGTGATATTTTTTCTTGCATTTCATTTGAATTCATTATATGATACCCACGAGTGAGTAGCTATTCTAAAGTGTAAATCCAACTTCAGAATAGCTACTTATTTTGTTTTGTTGTTATATCATATACTCGAAAACCCGCACTTCGTGCTTTCTCAGCTACTTCGTAGCTTGGTTTTCTCGTTAATGGCTTAAAAAAAACAAATGCCATCTTTCGGTGTCGCTTGTTTTTTTCTGCGCTCATTGTATCATATATACACTCGAAAACCCGCACTTCGTGCTTTTTCGCTACTTCGTAGCTGTGTTTTCTCGTTAATGGCTTGAAAAAAACAAATGCCACCTTTCGGTGTCGCTTGCTTTTTTCTGCGCTCATTATATCATGCCAATCGGGTGCGAAAGAACGGTAAGATATTTTTGTCAATATCATATAAGAATAAAAAAAAAGAATTGAAAATAAATTAGGAAAACAAATAGAAATGGAATTGCATAGAACAGGCTAAAAAAGGAGGCAAAATGTTATGGGAAAAGTGAAAGATTCGTATGATTGCGCATTGGTATTAAATCACGATATTATCGGTGGTAAATGGAAGTTAAGAATTTTGTGGCATATATTAGAGGGAGATAATCGATTTTCCCTGTTATCAAAATCCATTCAGGATATATCGCATAAAGTATTAACTTCACAGCTGAAAGAGCTTGAGGAAAATCATATCATTGTAAAACATATTATTGAAAATAATCCGCCCAAAGTCATTGTTTATGAAATGAATCCGGAATACCAAAAATTGATTCCGTTACTACGGGAAATATGTTCCTTTGCACAGGATTATGCAAAGAAAAATCATATCACATTAAAATAAGTGTGAAAGCAAAATCAGATAGAAGAAATAACACAGTAAATTGATAGGAAAAGTATACTTACCAAAAAGTAAGTTATTGCAAGATACACAAATGTCAGATATAATCCAGCGTGTTGCGGTAAAGCAACTTTTTTTTCATACAAAGGTTAGTTAAAACTAATGATAATAAGACAATTAAAACATAAGATAGAAATAAAAAACATAAAAGTATAAATAATAATCGGAGGAATATATGAAAGCAATCTTAAAACAAAGCAAAATGACGATTGTACTTGCAGTGATCCTGCTTGTATTGTCGATATGCTCTTTATTTGTTGGAGTCATTGATATTCGCTTTGGTGAATTACTATCAGGCAATTCAGAACAATGGTATATCTTTCTGGTATCACGATTGCCAAGACTGCTTGCAATCTTATGTACCGGTTTTGGAATGAGCGTTGCGGGACTGATTATGCAGCAATTATGTATGAACAAATTCGTATCACCAACGACAGGGGCAACCATTTCATCAGCACAGTTTGGAATCTTGATTGCACTGGTATTTTTACCAAATTCAACATTGATGAGCAGAGCCGTATTTGCATTTATATTTGCGATTTTAGGAACATGGATTTTCGTTTATTTCATACAGAGAATTCAATTTAAAGATGTTGTAATGGTGCCACTTGTTGGAATTATGTTTGGAAATATTATTACAGGAACAACCAATTTTCTGGCGTATAAATTTGAAATGACACAGGCGTTGTCTACATGGTTGGTAGGACACTTTTCAATGGTGCTTCGTGGAAGATATGAAATCGTATATCTGACGATTCCATTGGTTGTGCTTGCATTTATATTTGCAAATCATTTTAACATTGTTGGAATGGGAAGAGATTTTTCAAAAAATCTTGGTGTATCTTATAATCTCGTATTATTTGGAGGACTTAGTATTGCAGCGATGATTACGGCATCGATTGTTGTTGTGGTCGGTTCTATTTCTTATATCGGATTAATCGTTCCGAATATTGTTGCCATGTTTAAAGGAGATAAAATCCGTGGAACGCTCATTGACACAGCACTGTTTGGCGCAATCTTCGTGCTTGTGTGTGATATGTTAGGTCGTATCATTATTGCACCATATGAGCTGCCAATTGAATTAATTGTGGGCGTATTAGGAAGCATATTGTTTATCGGCTTACTTATTTACCGTTTAAAGCATGGCAGAAAAGCGGTTGTCATTAACAGAGAAAGTATCAAGAAATTTTTCCAGAAAGGAGAAATCATTAATGGATAATACATTCGGGGAAGGACAGTTTGTACAATCTCCAAATGAGGAAAATAACGGACAAGTACAGTCACTGCTTCATCAACAAAAAAATAAGCAGCGGACGCAGGCATCTTATAAAGCGACTGTTCGTGCAAGAGCAAGAAAGAAATATATTACGGTTGCGATTATGGCACTGTTAGTAATTGCTGTATCATGTGCGTATCTGTTTATCGGAGTTAAGTTTCATAATCCGCGCCTGTTTCGATATGCAATGAAAATTCGTGTTCCGAAGCTGCTTGCAATGCTGGTAACAGCCGTTGCAATTGGCGGAGCTGCAATTACATTTCAGACAGTAATACAAAACACCATCGTAACACCTTGTCTGTTGGGAATGGATGCATTATATACCTTAATTCATACAGCAGTTGTATTCTTTTTGGGTTCAGGAAGTATTCTCATTGCAGATTCACGAATCAGTTTTGCAATTGATTTATGTGTGATGGGTGTCATTGCGACATTTATTTACAGCTATTTATTCAAATTAACGAATCATAATGTGTTATATGTGTTATTGATAGGTACTGTATTGACATCCTTTTTTTCGAGTATACAGTCAACGCTTACAAGAATTATGGACCCAAATGAGTATGACACATTGTTAACAACATTAGTTGCAAGTTTTAGCAATGTTCGTGCGGAATTAATTGGATTATCAGCCATATTGCTATGTGTGATAGCATTTGTATTTCGTAAAGAATTGGCATTGCTTGATGTACTCTCACTAGGAAAAGAGCAGGCGATTAACTTAGGTGTGGATTATGATAAATGTATTCGCAAAATATTATTGGCAGATACTCTGTGCATTTCGATTGCGACAGCACTTGTAGGACCGTTGGCATTCTTAGGACTAATTATTGCGAATTTGTCAAGACAGCTCTTTCAGACATATAGACATTCTTATTTAATCACAGGTTCTGTGATGTTTGGAATGATTGTATTGATTGGCGGTCAGATGCTCGTTGAACGCGTATTTTCGTATGCAGTTCCGGTTAGTGTCTTCATTACGATTGGAGGCGGCTTGTATTTCCTCTATTTGTTGATGCGCAAGAGAAGATAAGAGTGCAGTGATAATAACAATATGAAAACAAGCATTGTAAATGGCAAATGAATTCGCAAATTATGTGCGGATAGACAGTATTCCGCAGGCATGTCAGACAGGAAAGGAAATACAATGAAAATATCAGATTTAAAGAAAAAATATGATGGAAAAACTGTCGTAGATGGTGTTTCATTTGAGATACCAAAGGGATGCGTAACCTCTTTAATTGGTCCAAATGGAGCTGGTAAATCAACGGTTATGGGAATGATTTCGAGATTGATTGCAAAGGATAGTGGTGTCATTTCATTTGAAGGAACACCACTTGAAAAATGGGACAGCAAGGAACTGTCAAAACATTTGGCAATTCTTACACAGACGAATCAGATTCAGATGAAATTATCGGTTCGTGAACTTGTAGCCTTCGGCAGATTTCCACATTCTGGCGGAAGATTAACACAGTTAGATGAACAAAAGATTGATGAAGCCATTGCTTATATGGAATTAGAAGAATTTGCAGACAGATTTATTGATGAATTATCCGGCGGACAAAGACAACGTGCCTATATTGCGATGGTTATCGCACAGGATACAGAATATGTCTTACTTGATGAGCCAACGAATAACTTAGACATTTATCATGCAACGCGTCTGATGAAGACGGTACAGAAGTTGTGCAAAGAATTGGGGAAAACGGTAATTTTAGTATTGCACGAAATCAATTATGCAGCATTTTATTCAGATTATATCTGTGCATTTAAAGATGGTAAAATTGCCAGATTTGGCACCGTAGAAGAAGTGATTAACAAAGAGACACTTTCACAGATTTACAATGTTGATTTTGAAATTATGCAAATTGAGGGAAAACCGTTATCCATTTATTATTAATCATCGACAATTTGCGTCGGAAAATTTTAATGATTCAAAACAGTCTAAAAAGACTGTCTGAATAGAAACAAATATTTTATGGAGGAAATGAAAAATGAGAATCAAACGATTGGGCGTTCTGCTTGCAGCAACAGTATGTGCATTTAGTATGGTGGCATGCGGAACAGGTAAGAAGGCAGAGGATACAACTGCAACAGAGGCAAATACACCGGCCACAGTTACAATTACATCTTTAAATGGAAACAAGGAGGAAATTTCATTGGAAGTTCCTTATAATCCACAGAAGATTGCGATTTTGGATTTGGCATCGCTTGATATTATTGACAGCTTAGGTATGGGGGATCGTGTTGTCGGAACAGCAGATACATCCATTGATTATTTAAAGAAATATGCAGATAACAAGAATATTAAGAATCTTGGCACAATTAAGGAAGCAGATATGGAAGCGGTTATGGAATGTGAACCGGATGTTATCTTTATCGGCGGAAGACTTGCAGCATCGTATGATGCATTAAGTGAAATTGCACCAGTTGTATTCCTTGCAACAGATACACAGCTTGGGGTTGTGAAAAGTGTAACAAAGAATGCAACAACCATTGCAAAGATGTTTGGATTAGAATCACAGGTTGATAGTAAGGTTGCTGATTTCAACAAGAGAATTGAAGCATTATCAGCAGTTGCAAAGGATAAGACAGCACTTGTCGGTATGACAACAAGCGGCAGCTTTAATCTTCTTGGAAATGACGGCAGATGCTCTATTATTGGCGTTGAGATTGGATTTAATAATTTAACAGCTTCTTCAGCTTCATCACAAGGTTCCTCAGAAAAGAGTGGTTCTTCTGAAAAGGGAGGAAATGGTTCTTCTGAACGTGGCGGTAATGGTGGCGGCCGTGGTGGTAACGGCGGTTCTACATCAACACATGGGAATGAATCTTCTTTTGAGACAGTTGTTGCGCAGAATCCAGATTATATTTTTGTAATGGATAGAGATAGTGCAATCGGAACACAGGGTGCGAAGATGGCAAAGGAAATTATGGAAAATGATCTTGTAAAGCAGACAGATGCTTATAAGAATAATAGAATTGTTTACCTTGAGCATCCAAATGTATGGTATACAGCAGAAGGTGGTATCCAGGCACTTGATACGATGTTAAAGGATTTGGAAAAATCACTTTTGAACAAGTAATATCATTATAATTGTAGCGTTTCATCAATTAAGAAAGCCTTGTCAGGATGCGTAATTCGTATCGCTGGCAAGGCTTTTTGAGCTTCATATGCCTTTAAAAGGCAGTCGCATCATTCCTTTACAAGTAAACTAGCGGCAATTAATGAACCGCCAACACATGCAAGAATGGTTACATCCATAGAGATGGTAAGTTTTGCAATGATTGCGCCAATCAGAACGATAAGTGCAAGAATTGCGAAACATTTTGATAACATCTGTTTATTCTTCATTGAATTCTCCTTTGTAAAATATTTTCAATTATTACTATCTCATACTATTTAAAAAAAAGCAATTCATTTTCAATGGAATATTGCACATCAAAACGGGGAAATGTATACTAGAATAAATAACAAAAATCAGGAAAGGAATCAATTATGGCAAATTATTTGATTAAAGATACAACAGTAAAAGAAAGAATTGCATTGATTAAGCAGTGGGAAGAGGATGAAGGCTGTGAGAGCAGTGGAATTGATTTGTGGAGCTTTTATAAGGATTATATCGATGGCAAGTGCGAAATCTCAGAAATTAATGCAGCATTTTCGGCAAATTACGTATCAGAGATTCCAGATGATAATCGCACACCTTCGTGTGGTATGGGAATGCGCAGATAATGGGAAAAGAGAATCAAGAGCGATTACCATTAGAAGAAATTGTAACGCCATTATTAGAGTGGTATCAAGAGAATGCCAGAGTGCTGCCATGGAGAGAGCAGACAGATGCATATCATATCTGGATTTCAGAGATTATGTTACAGCAGACGAGAGTAGAAGCAGTCATTCCATATTACCATTGTTTTCTAGAGGCACTGCCAACGATTGAAGCACTTGCAAATGTTTCAGATGATGTGTTGATGAAGTTATGGGAAGGATTGGGATATTATTCAAGAGCTAGAAATCTAAAAAAAGCTGCCGGTGTGATTGTAGAAAAACATGGTGGGATTTTTCCGGCACATTATGAAGATATTCTTACACTTCCGGGAATTGGTCCGTATACGGCAGGGGCGATTGCATCGATTGCATTTTACCAAAGAAGAGCCGCAGTAGATGGAAATGTATTGCGTGTGTATACAAGACTCATGGAGGATGCAACGGATATTTCGGATATGAAATGGCGCAAAGAAGTAACACGACAGTTAGATGCAATTTATCCCAAAGGGCATTGCGCCGAGTTTACGCAGAGCCTTATGGAGTTAGGGGCAATGGTGTGCATACCAAATGGGGAACCGAAATGTGCGGTATGTCCAATTCAGGGATTCTGTCAGGCAAAGAAACATGGTACACAGATGCAGTATCCATACAAAGCACCCAAGCAGGCACGCAGAATCGAGCAGAGAGCAGTTTTTTATCTCATGTGTAATAACAGGATAGCAATTCGTAAAAGAGCATCTACGGGGCTGTTAGCAGGCTTGTGGGAGCTGCCGAATATCACAGGAGATCTATCTGTACAGGAAGCATGCGATTATTTGGCTCAAATCGGCGTTGTAATCGATACAGGCAAGGGAATAATCAAAGAATCACAAAAGAAGCATATTTTCACGCATATAGAGTGGCATATGGCGTTGTTTCGTATGGAATGTAAGCTGGAAAGTTCATTTCCGGATGATTGGATCTGGGTAGAAGTGGAAGAACTTGCTGCAAAGTATGCATTGCCAACGGCATTTCGGAAGTTGCTATAAGAAAATAGAATAAAAAGAGATAACACCAGAAATATCGGGAAAAAGTTCGGAGTAGATATTCTGGTGTTATTTTTGTTGAGAGAAGTAGTCGTGAAAGACGTACTCAAGAATCCTTTCAATTCGCCGATAAACATATCAGAACACAGTGTGTAAAGATAGAATAAATGGGAGGATTCTTATGAATACAAAAGATATTATTTTGCAGGTTCGAGGGGCGAAAGATACAAAAAATGCATCACAGGTATTACCAAAAGGACAGGTTATTGGAAGTGCGAATTCACAGCAGCCACAGACGAAAGAGGAAGTCATCGGAGCATATACGAATCAAATCAAAGAAAAGATTGACCATATGTTTGATCCGGTCAATGGAATGGATGAAAAAGACGCTGAGCAGTATGAGAATAAGATTCTAAATAAGATTCATTCCGGCAAGAAATTAACGGCGGAAGAGCTGCGCTATGTACGGATTCATATGCCGGAGTTGTATCCATTTGTATTAAAGATACAGGTTCAGAGAGAAGCGTTAGAAACCAGATTAGAACATTGTCATTCAAAAGAAGAAGTACAAAAGGCATATGAAGATGCCATGTCGCTTCTATCATCAGATCAGCCATATGTACAGGAAACGATTGCAGCATATGAAGATGCGATGAAAGAATTTAAAAAGACGGATGCATACAAGGCACTTCCAGCAACAGAAGAAGAGGCAAAGAAGCACAAACAGAGCGTAAAAGAAGGCAAAGAAACACAAAAAGACGGTCAGAAAGAATTAGAATCGTATAAAAGTTCAATTTATTATGAAAATGCGACAGAAGCGACACCATATGATTCTGATTATACGATCGCGCAGGATACAGCAATCCTAGAATTACAGGGATAATCCATAAAAATAAACTTTTTTTCAATGCTTTTGAAATGTTGCAACATAAAAATAAACTTTTAGCATAAAATATAAGAAAAACCACTTGAATTTTGACAGAAACAAGCGTAATATGAGACACATAACAGAAAAGAAAATGAACTTCAAGTTTTAACAGTGAATAAAAATGAACTTTTTGGAATGTGGAGGTTATCAGATGGCACGGGAACAGTTTGCAGACCGTTTATGTCAGTCCATGAAGAAGCAGGGGCTTAAGCAGGTAGATGTTCTAAATGCAGCCAAACAGGCAGGCATTAAGTTAGCAAAGGGACAGATGAGCCAGTACGTCAGTGGAAAGGCTGTTCCAAGAGAGAATATTGGAACATTTCTTGCAGAAGTTTTGCAGGTTTCAAGTGATTGGTTATACGGCAGAGAGATAACGAAAGAATCAAGTGATACCAAAACAAGTATCAATGTGGTTGCAGGCAAGGAGCAGCCAGAGTCAGATGATCAGGTGGAGGATAAAGAAGTTATGCGTGAGTTTAAGAAATCAACGAAGTTGGATAATGTATTATATGATGTAAGAGGTCCTGTTGTAGAAGAAGCTGCCAGAATGGAAGCAAATGGTACACATGTCTTGAAGTTAAACATTGGCAATCCGGCACCATTTGGTTTTCGAACACCGGATGAAGTGGTTTATGATATTCAGAGACAGATTACAGAATGTGAAGGATATTCCGCTTCGAAGGGACTGTTTTCTGCTAGAAAAGCAATTATGCAGTATGCACAGCTAAAGCATATTCCGAATGTAACCATTGATGATATTTATACAGGAAATGGTGTAAGTGAACTGATTAACCTCAGTATGTCTGCATTGTTAGACAATGGAGATGAAGTATTGGTTCCTTCACCGGATTATCCGCTCTGGACGGCTTGTGTTACGCTTGCAGGCGGTAAGGCAGTTCATTATGTCTGCGATGAACAGTCAGAATGGTATCCGGACATTGAAGATATGAAGCGCAAGATTACAGATAAGACAAAGGCGATTGTTATTATCAACCCGAATAATCCAACAGGTGCATTATATCCGAAGGAAATATTAGAGCAGATTGTGCAGGTGGCAAGAGAGCATCAGCTGATTCTGTTTTCAGATGAAATCTATGACAGACTGGTTATGGATGGAGAAGAACATATTTCGATTGCTTCGCTTGCACCAGATTTATTCTGTGTGACATACAGCGGACTTTCTAAGTCGCATATGATTGCAGGATTCCGTATTGGCTGGATGGTGCTAAGTGGGAATAAGCGCATTGCAAAAGATTATATCGAAGGCTTAAATATGCTGTCAAATATGAGAATCTGTTCCAATGTACCGGCACAGTCGATTGTACAGACAGCACTTGGCGGACATCAGAGCGTAGAGAGTTATATTGTTCCGGGTGGAAGAGTGTATGAACAGAGAGAATACATTTATAAGGCATTAAATGATATTCCGGGTATTTCGGCAGTGAAGCCAAAGGCGGCTTTTTATATTTTCCCAAAGATTGATACGAAGAAATATAATATCCTGGATGACGAGCGTTTTGCACTTGATTTATTAAGAGAAAAAAAGGTATTAATTGTACATGGAAGAGGATTTAACTGGGGAGAGCCGGACCATTTCAGAGTTGTTTATTTACCTAGAATTGAAGTATTAGAAGATGCAGTCGGTAAGATTAGTGATTTCCTTACAACATACAGACAGTTCTAAACTGACTATATAAAATAATACAAAACTGACACTATTCAAATGCTCAGAAAGTGCGTATGATGTAATGTAATGAGCTTGAAGAAACAAGCGATACCGAAGGTGGTATTTGTTTTTGCAATCCATTAACGAGAAAGCAAGCTACGGAGTAGCTGGGATAGCACGAAAATGTAAGGAATAGTGAAGGAGAGGATAATTTATGAACGAAGATAAGAATACGGCAATACCCGTAAAGCAGGATAAGAAACTTGATGTAATGGTACTTGCTCAAGCGGCATTGTGTGCGGCATTATGTTATATAGGAGCAACATTTCTAAAGATTGATATTCCGGTAGGAACAGAAAAGACGATGTTTCATTTCGGAAATGCGTTTTGTGTACTCGCAGCATTGCTTCTAGGCGGTGTATGGGGCGGTCTTGCGGGAGCAGTCGGTATGACAATCAGTGATTTGACGACAGCATATGTCACAAGTGCGCCGAAGACATTTGTTTTGAAGTTCTGCATCGGTTTGATTGTAGGTTTGGTTGCACATAAGATGTTTCATATTGCTAGAGATAATACGAGAAAATATGTTGTGACAGGTACGATTGCTGCATCGGTCAGTGGAATGTTATTTAATGTAATTGCAGATCCGATTGTGGGATATTTTTATAAAAGATACTTATTTGGTGTGCCACAGGATTTATCGAAGGCATTGGCAAAGATTGGAGCACTGACAACATCAGTGAATGCAGTCATTGCAGTTGTTGTTGCATCGCTTGTGTACCTTGCATTGCGTGATGTACTCAAGAAGTCTGGAATATTAAGATTGTTGTAAATTTAACATATCAAAAGAAAAGAGTAATACAGAAACGATAGAATCATAAAGATGAATCAGAGTTTCTGTATTACTCTTTTTGTTATATTAGGAAATTTAAAGAGTCAAAATTGGATTCCTACATATAATTAAGCCATTGCAAGTCTGGATTTTACACAAAATGGTTCAATTACTTTGTGGAACTTTTCTAAAGGCTCTTCTCCACGTACAACATGTAATGTCAGGATACGTCTTGGATCAAGGCTTAGAACGCCAAGGAGGGATTTTGCGTCAAAACTATAGCTACCGATACATAAGTCATAATAACCCTCGAGTGTATTCATTGCCTTGACGAATTTTACGGCATTATCTGTCGTGTGTAACTGAATTTCGTAAGATAAAGAATCATTCGTGTGTTTCATAGTGATTAATGTCTCCATTCTGTGAGCATTTTGGAGATTAAGAAGCGTGTTGCAATGCTCACGGTACAACCGCTTCTGATGCAATCCTATATAATCTAAAGGGGATACAGTATTATTCTGTTTTAAATTATATAAAATATGCATTTGTTATTAGATTTCATAATTATGGCGGTTTTTATACCAAATGTAAAGAAAAAAAGTAGTGTGTATTATGAAAAATGCATAGCTTATATCTAAAATTTTTAAAAATTAGATAGAAATATATCTTTATATAGTGAAAAATGCATAGACATTTTCTATGAGCTGCACATTATATCAATTTAGGTTGTATATTTTGCATTGATATAAAATAGTTAATGCGGCAACCGGCATAGAGTAAAACTACTCTTAAAAAAAGCAAAAACCCCCACGAGTTAGCACCTCGTGGGGGTGATAATGTGCAATCACTGGTGATTTTGTATACACAATATAATACGAGCATCGTCCAAAATCAAATATATGCAGAAATCTTTTAATTATGTGTAAATATGTATGTTATCCAAGTAGGAAATAATGCATATAAATAATTAAAATACATATACTTGAAATAGCTAATTACTTATGATATATTGGTAATAGCTAAAAGAACTGAGTGTCTGAATAGACAGTCGACCCCATTAAGAGTGGCAGCTCTTAATGGGGTCTTTTTCTCTATTTACGGTTGAGTTTCCGAGGTTAGTTGCCTAATTATCGTTACTATCTAACCATTTGCAAATATAATAGTTGGTTACACTTGCCATAACAGTAACGAAAAAAGAACTGAGTATATCCAAATAGAAACCTCCTTTCTGTTGCCAGATTGGAAGGTAGACAACCATTTGATTATAAAACATATTTAAGAAAAAGAACACCCATTAAATTAAATTTATAAGTGCCATACATAAAGGAAAACACCTTGTCAAAACACGCAAACTCAGTTATGATAAAAGGCAATGGCGACCTGCAATGACAGGTTTAATTTGAATAAAGACAGGTGATAGGATGACAAAGAAAGAAATAAATGAAATTAAATCCCTCTACACATTGGAAAATTGCTCAATTGCAAGAATCTGTGGATGTTATGTAGATGGGGAGAAAAATAAACTTACGAAGATTGATGAGCGTTTTTTGAACCTTCCAGAGGAAGAACAGCATAAATATTTTGATATCTTTAAGAAGACATTATCCGGAACGCCGGGGAAAAATCTGATTGATATGAGATTTAGAACGGATTCTTACGCAGATGAAGGTGCAAGAACATTTCTGTATAAACTAAGAGACAGTGAATTAGAAAATGAAGAACTGTTAGATGCATTTTATGATAAAGTCATTGAAAGTTACAGTTATGTAGGAAATTATCTGATTTTGCTGATTCATCAGGTCTATGATGTACCGGGCAGAACGAAAGATAATATTGAGATGGAAGATGCGTCGGACGAAGTATATGATTACCTTTTATGCAGTATCTGTCACGTAACATTATCGAAGCCGGGGCTTGGATATGTAGAGGAAGAGAAGGCATTTCATAATCAGATTCAGAGTCATATGGTGGATGTGCCGGATGTTGGATTTTTATTCCCGGCATTTACAGACCGCAGTGAAGACGGAGATGGCGTTGTATATTACTCTAAGAATGCGAATGTATTTGAAACAATGTTTCTTGATACAATTTTAGATTGTGAAGTTCCACTGCCTGCAGGCAACCAGAAAGAAACCTTTCAGGAACTTGTAACGGAAACACTCGGAGAGGACTGTGATTATGAAACAGTCAAAAATATTCACGACAATCTCAATGAAATGATTGCAGAGAATAAAGGCAATCCGGAACCGGTAGCAATCAATAAGCAGGATATGAAGGATTTGCTTGAAAAGAGCGGTGTACAGGAAGAAAAGCTGACGGATTTTGAAGAACATTTTGAGATGGTTGCCGGAAATGATGCAAGTCTTCTTGCGACAAATGTAGCTGAGACAAGAAAGTTTGAAGTAAAGACACCGGATGTTGTGATTAAGGTAAATCCGGAAAAAACAGATTTGATTGATACCATGGAAATTGAAGGAAGGCAGTATCTTGTTATTCAGATTGATGAGCATCTCGAAGTAAATGGTATTATTGTAAATCCAAATACGGGAGAAGTCATCGATAATAATTAATATTTGAAGGGTTCGTAATCGTTCTTGATTTATGGATTTTTGAGGGGAAATGGAGGATAAATATGGAACAATATTCAGATGTAATTACACGTTTTTTAAGATATGTTCAGGTTGATACACAGTCACAGGAAGAGTCACAGACGTTTCCAAGTACGGATAAGCAGAAAAAATTGGCAGTTATGCTTGTTAAGGAATTAACAGATATGGGCATAACAGATGTTCAGTATGATGAACAGTATGGGTATGTATATGCGCATTTACAGGCAGTAGGAGCTGGAAATGAGAATCAGCCGGTGTTGGGATTTATTGCGCATATGGATACATCTCCCGAAGTTAGTGGTGCAGAGGTTCGGCCACAGATTGTAAAAGAGTATGACGGTGGCGATATTGTTTTAAATCAGGCAATGCAGGTGATTTTATCGCCACAGGATTTTCCGGAACTGTCAGCATATGTTGGGCAGGATTTGATTACAACGGATGGAACGACACTGTTAGGAGCAGATGATAAGGCTGGTGTGGCAGAAATCATGAGTATGGCGGCATATTTGACGAAGCATCCGGAAATAGAACATGGCAGAATTGCAATTGCTTTTACACCGGATGAAGAAGTCGGCGGTGGAATGGATCATTTTGATGTAGAAACATTTGGGGCAGATTATGCATATACTGTTGATGGGGGCAAATTAGGCGAGCTGGAATATGAAAATTTCAATGCTGCCGCTGCACATATTACATTACAGGGCAGAAGTGTACATCCGGGAGATGCAAAGGGCAAGATGCGCAATGCGTTACTGATGGCGATGGAATTAGAAAAGATGCTTCCGGAAAATGAGAAACCGGTGTATACCAGCGGATATGAAGGCTTCTTTCATCTGACGCATATTGACGGTAGTGTGGAGCAGGCACAGATGGATTATATTATTCGGGATCATGACCGTGTAAAGTTTGAAAAAAAGAAGGAAACACTGCGCTGCATTGTTGACAGACTTAATAAGCGTTATGAAACAGAGTGTATACAGGTTGAAATTACAGATCAGTATTACAATATGAAAGAGAAGCTAGAGCCGTATATGTTTTTAATTGAAGATGCAAAAGAAGCGATGAAAGATTTGGGAGTAACACCAATTGTGCAGCCAATCCGTGGCGGTACAGACGGTGCGCGACTGTCTTTTATGGGGGTGCCTTGTCCGAATTTGTGCACAGGCGGACATAATTATCACGGAAGATATGAATATTGTTGTATACAATCAATGGAGAAAGTTGTAGAATTGTTGATTGCATTGGCAAAAAAGGAGAGATAAGATCATGTTTTTAGAAATTTTAAAAGCCATCGTATTTGGCATTGTTGAGGGAATCACGGAGTGGTTGCCGGTGAGCAGTACAGGTCATTTGATTCTGCTGAAACACTTCTTTGGATTTTCACAAGTATCAGAAGCGTTCTGGGAGATGTTTGAGGTCGTTATTCAGTTGGGGGCGATTCTTGCGGTTGTATTATTGTTTTGGAATACATTGTGGCCATTTAAGAAACGTCGCAATAAGCAGACCGGAAAGACCGTGATTGCATGGAAAAAAGGCGCATTTCGTATGTGGGTACAGATTGTAGTTGCCTGTATTCCTGCGGCAATTGTAGGAATTCTTTTTGATGATGTGATTGATGAATATTTCTACAATCCGATTTCGGTGTCTATTGCGTTGATTGTGGTTGGTGCTATTTTCATCATTGTTGAAATGATGCAGGGCAATCGCAGACCGAAGATTCGTAATATTCATGAAATGACGTATCAGACAGCGATTATTATCGGTATGTTTCAGTTATTGGCGGCGATTTTTCCGGGAACGTCACGTTCGGGTGCGACCATTATTGGTGCGTTGTTAATTGGTGTATCGAGAGCGACTGCGGCAGAATTCACATTCTTTCTTGCCGTACCGGTTATGTTGGGAGCGAGTTTACTCAAAGCTGCAAAGTTTCTAGTGGCAGGCGTGTCGATTACAGGACTTGAAGTTGTCATTTTAATCATTGGTACGCTGGTAGCATTCGTTGTATCGGTTTTTGTCATTCGTTTCTTAATGGAATATATTAAAAAGCATGACTTTAAGGTATTTGGCTGGTACCGCATTGTATTGGGTATTCTTGTGATTGCGCTGCTTCATTAATCATAATGATACATAAAATTACATAATTATTATTGGATAAAATAATCGTTCTAGTTTGAAGAACCCCCTTTTGTTAGATATAAATGCTCTAACGAAAGGGGGGATTTTCATATCTGGAAGAAAAATATATAGCAGCTTTTGATATTCAAATCTTTATACATATCAGGCATAATGAAATATTTAATCTAAGTATTAGACTTTTTATTGTTCTATCCGTTACTATAAGGGTAGAAACGAAGATGATTAAGAAGCGTTGGTTTACAAGCAGGAGGAATGTGAAACTTTTGCGTGGACAGTGGAAATCGTGACAGATTGAATAGCAGCCATGGAGATGTATATTGTATACACGATAGAAGAATATGTTTAGGAGGATGGAATATGAGAAGATACAAAGCAGCAACAGCAATCGTACTGGGGATGGCACTTCTTGCAGGGTGTGGAAAGGCGACACAGTCAGGTGCGCAGATAAACGGTAATAAAGTAAACAATAGTCAGGTGCAGGCTGTGAATCGAACAAATCTTATGAATACACAATTTACGGCGCAGAGTATTCGCACACAGTTGAGTAATGCGACCATTTATGATGAAACCTATATCAATGAGATTGCAAAGACGGTTAATGCAGTTAATGAAACAGCGTACGATCAGGACATCAGCTATGTATTTATTACAGATACACATATCGGTTTGGATGAAGAGCAGACAGAAGATATTTATAGAGAGATTCAGTCAGCAGTTGATGTGGCAAATAATTCAGATGTAGATTTTTTGTGTCTCGGTGGGGATATTGAAGATGGACGTTTTGCAGGAGACAGTGGAGGAAAGCAGACTGCGCTGGATATTTTACAGCGTGTATCAGACATTTTGAAAGGGTGTAACAAACCGGTATTTATCTTAAAGGGAAACCATGATGATAACAGCTTTTCTGCACAGGTGGATGGAGAATTGCTCTATGATCCGGATTATATTATTAACAGCAGTGAATGGTATCAGGCAACGATGGCAAATTTTTCACAGTATGCAACAGATTATCAGGACGGATATTATTATTATGACATTCCGGGTAAAGATACAAGAGTTATTTGTCTGAATATGAGCAACAGTTCGGATGAAATCATAGATGGCAAGCGTGTAGAAATGGGAATGTACTATTATGGTTATCATGATGAACAGATTGAATGGTTACTCAATACAGCGATGACAAGAACGGATTGTAAATACGTATTTTTGTGTCACGATGCATTTGACTTTCCGGAAGGGTATAATGAAAAATCGAACAGAGATGTGTTGGCAAATATTTTAAAGGCAGCATATACGCATACGAATTTCCAGTCGGAAAAATTTGCCAAAGATTTCACAAACTGGAACGGAAAAGTATTGATGTATAATAATGGACATATGCATATGGAAAAGTATACGACACCGGATATGGTCGGTGGACTGCCATTATTGTCAACAGAGACAGCTGCATTGTATAATTATGGTGCGGTAAGAACATTACCAAGTCCATGGAACACGTATACAAGAACAGAAGGAAGAAGTAGAGAAGGCGTGAATATTGCAGCATACGACATTGTTATTTATCAGGAGCAGGCCGGAGATAATGGAAATGATGCGATTCGCGTAGTGAAATTTGGAAACGGTTCGGACGCTGTCTATAATACGACGATAAAATAGTCAAATAAATTCAAAAATCTTTCGAAAAATGTTTTGCAAAAGTCTAAAAATGTATTATGATATAACTATAGATTTTGCGTGAAGTACAGTTTGAATAAATCAATAAAGTAGTAGACTGTTTGCGTGCAGAAAGAGAGAGAAGATATGGCACAATTTGAAGAAATGGAACACGAAGTCGGACTCGGCGACATATATGATGCGAATGGCAATCTGATTCATGATGATGCATATGAAGAAGAAATGTTTGAGCAGATTGATCGAAGAAGGGCTGCACAGTTTGAAAAAGAGCAAGTTAAATTAAAAGAACGCTTTTTGTTTACAATGAATGGCGTATTAACAGATCGTGGAGTCAGCATGCATCAGATTGTTTATGATGAGGTAGGTGCTGCCGGAATGGTAAAATTGTCTGTGAGAGATTTACTGAATCGGGCAAGCATCTATCAGGAAAAAAGAGATCAGGTCAGCAGAATTATTATGAATGCGATTTATTGTGATAAAGATGTTTTGTTAGAGCTGCGTGCATATTGCAGAAGACCGGATATTGGAAGATGGCTGACAAATGAAGAGAATTAGCCATAGAATCCTATGAAATATAGGATTGTAAGGATAGATAACAGCACAGAATGAAAGTGAAAATACTTTTGTTCTGTGCTTTTTCTTTGGAAGAAAATTTTTATTTTTATTCAATTTTTATTCAAGAATAAAAAATAAAAATTATATTTTGAAACCTACCAACGGCAACAAAACGTATATAAAGTAGAAAGCGATACAAAAGCGAAAAAAGGAGAGGGGTGAAGTATTGAAACAACAGGAAAAGAATCAGTATGCGGGATTAACATATGAACAGTGCCTTCGTACATTTGCCGATATGGTAACGAGAGCATGCATCATACATTGTGATAATGAAGAAGATGCAAAGGACTGTTTTCAGAATGTATTTATTAAATTGTATACAAGTGAGAAGACATTTGAAACAGAGCAACATCTCAAAGCCTGGCTGCTTCGTGTAACGATGAATGAATGTATTGATTGTGCCAGACAGAGCTGGAAGAAGAAAATGACATTGTCAGAGGATGTTTCAGCCTATGAAAAGGAAGAAACATATATGGAGAATGAAAGTACACAGACAGATTCCGTGGTGGAGGAGTTGCAGAAACTTCCATACAAATATCGTCAGGTGGTGTATTTGTATTACTATGAAGAAAGAACGGTAAAAGAGATTGCAGATTTTTTGGATTTGCCGGAGGGGACTGTTAAGACACGGTTATCAAGAGGAAGAAAAAAGTTAGAGCAGCGGTTACGGAAAGAAAAAAACGAGCAGGTAATACAGGAGTTTCATATTGTCAGTTAATGAGGGGAAATGCAAATGCCCGTGAAAATAATAACGAAGATAACAGATGGGGATTTGTTGAAGTGAAATAAATGAAAGGAAGGGATTAGAATGGATAAAGACTTACAAGATGCGTTGCGGACTGAATTAGAAGAAATCCATACGAGTGAAGACTGGATTCAGGATACATTAAAACAGGTTGATTTGATTCAGAGCCGGGAACAGATAGGGGAACATAGGACAGTTAAAAAGAATACAAGACGAAATAGCAGGAAATTTGTTACACAGGTTGCGGCTGCAGCGGCAGTGATTACAGTTGTATCAGTTGGAAGTGTATTTGCATATAATACGGTCCAGCGTTCTAAAAATAATGATTATCAGTGGAAAAATACAGCAGCTGGTTTAGATGTATTGCAGGGAGCGAAAGAAAATGGTGCGATTTTGAAAGAGGCAAACGAAGTTGTACAGAATAAAGATATCACAGTGACGATGGGAGCTTATAAGGCAGAGAAGCATCGAATTACAGCAAGTGTTGTTGTAACAAGTACCGACGGTTCTGCATTATTTGAAGAAGATGAGAATAAAGTTGCAAGTATTGCAAGAAGTGGATTTTATGATATTGGAATAGCACTTGATGATGGCGATTATGAAAAGGTACGTGTGAATGGAGCAATGCAGAATAGTTATAATCCAAATGCGAAAAAACAGGATCGTGGGTTATTGATTGAAGGTTCAGAGGTAAGAGGACGTTCATGCAGTATGATGCCGGTCAGTACGGAAACAACACCGGATAGAATTGTATATCAGCTGGTTTATGATAATTACAATGTAGATACATTAGAAGGCAGAAAAGTAAAATTTCAGTTTTCTAATTTTGGTACAGATTATACGAAGTTTGAGGATATTCAGTTTACCTTTGATAATATTGCAGCAATTACAGATGCCGGTTCACTTGCAGATGCATCTCAGTTTGCACTGCATAAGGCTACATCAAATTTGAGCAATGATGAGTATGTTTTGCAGCCGGGTTCACAGCATATCGTTTTTTCAAATGCATATCCGGGCTGTTATATTGATAATATGGGATTTTATAAAACAAAGTCGCATCGCAATACACAGGCGTTTTATATGACAATTGTGTGTGATAGTGCAGAGGCAAAAGAAGATTTGAGAAAACTGACATTTCAGAATGATGTATCAGGTGCAAGTGAGCGATATAGTATTTCGGAGTTAGAAGATGGAAGAATTCAATTGGTCTATAATGTCAATGCTGATTTAACATTTTCACAGACCAATGATGGTGTGTATTTTGATACCAATAAGGAACATTTATCACATCTTCAATTAAAAGGTCTTGCACAGAGCGCATCGATTGAAATGACCAATACGGACAGTATTGAATTGGCATTAGATGTGAATGATGTTGCCAGAGAAATTCACTCAGAGACACCGGTTGTTGTCACAAGTACAAATAACGGTGAAGAATTAACGATTCAGAGTATTGATATTCAGAGTTCAATGCTTAAGATTGAAGGACGTTTTTCATCAGTTAATAACAATTCAGATCCGTCAAAATCTTTTGGATTTCAGAATGATTTTGCACCGGTTGCTTATTTAAAGAATGGAAAAGTTGTTCCGGCTACAAAGAAGGCATATGGCGGAGTCGGTAATTCCTATACGGGTAATATGAATTATTCCTGGGGATTTGATACCATTATTGAAGTAAGTGACATAGAGCGTATTGAGTGGCATGGTTCTGTAATTTATGAACAGTAGCAGGTTTATAAATGATTAAAAAATGTTTCATAAAACGCTTGATGTAAAACAGAAAATATAAAAATCAAAGAAGGAACAGGCTGTATAGAAACGTCTTCATAGAAGTGTTTCGTACAGACAGTTCCTTCTTTTTAAATGTATTGAAAATTGATTCTATATAGAAAGAGATTTGATATTAAAAAAAATGATAGCAGATGTATCACAATTCAAATGGCGAGATAGTCATAACTTATTGAAATCACAGAGAATACACGATAAAATACCATTTGTACACAGCTAATGCAGTTGCGGAAGTTGTAATTGTGCAATCTGTTTTTTCAATTGCAGAATATAATGTGAGCAAATATCGCTGTTTGTTTGCTGTTGTTGATGAATATATCCGGTAGTTACGGTAGAAGATTCATCAGCCAGCGGAATGGCAACGAGTTCAGTTTCTTTTTCCGAAAAATAGATGTCCGTGTTGAAATTTGGAAGGTCTACACCGATACTAAAGGCATCGGTATTTCGGATTAACAGAAGTTTAGATGCACGGTCTGAAACATGGATTGTTTTCTCAAACGGACGAAGAAGCAATGCCTCTTCGGTATAGTATTTGGGAGAATCAGCCTGTTCATAAGTGACAAATGGATAGCTTTGCAAATCGCCTATACAGATGGATGAACGTTTTGCAAGCGCATGCTGCCTGCGCAAAAATACATAAGTGGAGAGTTTTGCGAGTTCTACGAATTCTAAATGATATGTCTGAAATGCCTTTTCAAGCAGTGGCATATGGGATTCAGAAATGGCAAGAACACCGATTTCACTTTTTCCGGTGCTGACATCATATAAGACGTTGCTGGTCGCTGTTTCGCGGATGGCAATGTCAAATTTATTTGGGAAATTCTTCACAATCAGATGTTGAAAAGCACGAATTGCGTAAGGAAGATGCTGTGTTGATACAGAAAAGCAAGTCTGTATGGCAGTATGGTCTTTATAGCGCAGAGCCAAAAGATTTGAACGGTCTAGAATATCTTTTGCATAAGTAATAAAATCTTCGCCTTCGACGGTTACATCAACACCACGGTTGTTGCGAAGAAATATTCGGATACCAAGTTCGTCTTCTAAATCTTTTACAGCCAAAGAAAGTGTGGATTGTGAAAGATATAAGGATTTGGCGGCCTGTGAGAATGATTTATATTTAGCAATTACAATAACGTAATGTAAAGTTTGTAACGTCATATGGAAATACTCCTTTTTGTTAAAACTATATCAGAGGATATAAGAGAACACAAGGGATTTTGATGACGGTGTGTATATTTGGTTCAATTTAATAGAGAGTATAAAAAGGAGTTTTGATATGTTTGAAGTACAAAATGAAAAATTAGAGCAGTTTGGTGTGATTCCGGTCGTTGTATTAAATGATGTAAAAGATGCGTTGCCGCTTGCAAAGGCATTGGTAGAAGGCGGACTTCCGGTAGCTGAAGTTACATTTCGTACAGATGCTGCGGAAGAATCTATTAAGGCAATGAAAGCTGCATACCCAGAAATGTTTTTGATTGCAGGAACTGTTTTGACGACAGAACAGGTAGACAGAGCTGTTGCAGCCGGAGCGGAGATGATTGTTGCACCGGGATTTGATCCGGAAATTGTAGATTACTGTATCTCTAAAAATATTCCGGTATGCCCTGGATTGCAGACACCGTCAGAAATGGCACAGGCTGTAAAGAGAGGATTGACAAGAGTGAAATTCTTCCCTGCAACAGCAGCAGGCGGTGTGAAGATGATTGATGCAATGTGTGCAGCTTACACAATGGTAAAGATTATGCCGACAGGTGGAATCAATGCGTCATCTATAGAAGAATTCTTACGTGATAAAAATATTTACTGCTGTGGCGGTTCATGGATGGTAAAAGGCGATTTAATCAAAGCCGGCGAATTTGACAAGATTAAGGAACTTACACAGGAAGCTTGTGAACTTGTAAAGAAGATTCGTGGATAATAGAGTTGTTTATTTTAGGAATTATTACTAAAATATTAAAAATTATAATCAATGATGTTGTAAGAAGACAGTGCAGGCGCAAAAGGAGAACGTATGGCAGAATCTGGTTATTGTCAGATTTGTGGCAGCAAACTGATGTTGAAATATTTAGAAAATGAAGGTGAAATTCCATTTTGTGAAAAATGTAACGCATTTCGGTTTCGGATGTATAATGTGGCGATGAGCGCAATTGTATATCATCCGGATAGGAATAAAATTGCATTAATTCAGCAGTATGGTAATAAAAATAATATATTAGTAGCCGGGTATGTGAATATCGGAGAAAGTGTTGAGGAAACGGTAAAAAGAGAAATCAAAGAAGAATTAGGGTTAAATGTGCGGCTTATGACATATAATGAGAGCAGTTATTATGAACCGAGTAACACACTTATGGTTAATTTTGCATGTGTGGTAGATTCTGATGATCTTTCAAAGACCAATGATGAAATCGATGCGATTCACTGGTATTCGATTGAAGATGCGAAAAAAAATATTTTGAAAAACAGTCTTGCGGAACAGTTTTTACTGCACTGGTTGAAGAAACATCAAGAATAATCAATCCGGTGTCAAAAGGTGCATAGTATGTTTTGCGGTATCTTTTGACACCGGAATCCAATTTATGAAAATTTATTGATTTAGAATCGTAAACTGACACTTTTGGCAGGCAATAACACCTTCTTTTTGCAGTTTACTAATTTCGTTTGAGAGCGCACTGCGGTCAACACATAGATAATCTGCGAGTTCCTGACGGTTAAAAGAAATTTTAAACGAAGCAGAATTATTTTTTAGTGATTCCGTAGACAAATAAGCTAAGAGCTTTTCACGAATCGTCTTTTTAGAGATATATTCCATTTTTTTCGTGAGCTGCACATTTTTTCGTGCAATCGTTCCGAGCAGATTCTGAATCAGGCGGTTATGAAAATGACAGGAGGAAGAACAGGTCGTTAAGACGCGCTGCATATCAAATTGCATAACCATTGTATCTTCACTGGCTAAAACGCTGATTTCAGCGGGCATCTGAGACAGACAGGCATAGCTTTCCGCATATAAGATTCCGGGGGTGATTTCAGAAATAATATTGCGGTTTCCCCATACGTCTTCCTGTTCAATCAGGGCAATGCCTGACAAAACCATACCGATAGAGTGTACGGAATCTCCGTGTCGCAGGATATATTCATTTTTTTTATAGGAAACGACACGTGCACCAAGACAGCCTAACATACTGGCAATTTCTGTTTCTGTAATACCGTGGAACATGTTCGTATTTTTTAGAAGTGGAATATATTGTTTCATTTGCAATCCTTTCTGCATATAAAATCATAATAGCAGTATTATTATATAGAGATATTTATGCTTCGGTCAAGGGGCGAAAATTATAGAAAACAAGCTGAAATACGTTTGCAAAATTCCTGATTCCCAGATTGCGTATCTTATTAAAAATTGATATAATAAATGAAAATATATACATTTAAGGGAGAAACAATGGAACAAAGAGAAGGCTTTCAGTCGAGATTAGGATTTATTTTAGTGAGCGCAGGGTGCGCAATCGGTATTGGAAACGTATGGAAGTTTCCGTATGTAGCAGGTGCAAATGGTGGTGCGATATTCGTACTGTTTTACCTGCTGTTTTTAATTACGATGGGAATTCCGGTTATGACAATGGAATTTGCAGTCGGAAGAGCATCAGGTCAGAGTGCGGTATTAGGTTATAAGAAACTTGAAAAAGAAGGTCAGAAATGGCATTTACATGGTTGGATATGTAACCTCGGATGTTACATGCTGATGATGTATTATACAACTGTTTCCGGTTGGATGCTTGCATATGCCTGGAAATTCATAACAGGAACATTTGACGGTATGTCTACAGAACAGGTATCAGAGGTATTTACGAATTTGCTTGATAATCCGGTAGAAATGGTATTATTTATGGGAATTACCGTTGTATTTGGATTTGCTGTTTTAAGTTTTGGCGTACAGGGTGGTCTTGAAAAAGTAAACAAGTTTATGATGCTTGGATTGCTTGCATTGATTGTCGTTCTCGCAGGACACAGTTTGATTTTACCGGGCGCAAAGGAAGGTGTAGCCTTTTATTTGAAGCCAAATCTTGCATCAGCAAGACAGGTTGGCATCGGTCATGTGATTGTAGCAGCCATGAATCAGGCGTTCTTTACATTAAGCCTCGGTGTTGGTGCATTAGAGATTTTTGGTAGTTATATGGATAAGAAACAGACATTAGGCGGTGAAGCTGTTCGAATCGGTCTGTTAGATACATTTGTTGCACTTTTGTCAGGTTTGATTATTTTCCCAGCCTGCTTTAGTTTTGATATTGCACCAAATCAGGGACCGTCTTTAATCTTTATTACATTGCCACAGGTATTTGTTAATATGCCGGGCGGACGTATTTGGGGAACATTATTTTTTGTATTTATGTCCTTTGCAAGTTTTTCAACAGTAACAGCCGTATTTGAAAATCTGATTGCAAGTGTGATAGATAATTTCAAAATTAGCAGAATAAAATCTGTTATCATCAATTTTATTGTGATGTTTATTGCTTCGTTACCATGTGCATTGGGATATAATTTGTTATCAGGTGTACATATTATTGGCGGAAGGGATATTTTAGACAGCGAAGACTTTATTGTAAGTAATCTGTTATTACCAATTGGTTCCCTGATTTTCTTATTATTCTGTGTAACAAAATTGGGTTGGGGATTTGACAATTATATAGAAGAAGTGAATATCGGAAATGGATTTAAGATGCCAAAATGGCTCAAGCCGTATTTCCAGTTTGTATTACCGGTTTTAATCCTTTTTATTCTGATTTCAGGATTAGTATAGTGAAAGTATCACTATTTAGGGTCTTATAAGTGGAACGCGTTACAATTTTATAAATTTAATGCAGAAAAGTGCCCGTAGTGTCTTGCATATTTGCCTATTTTTGTGTATCATAGTGCAGATAGACATACAAAGAAGGAGTATAGACTATGGGAGAAAAAAATGAATTCAAGCCATATATTCCAGCAGATAAGATTACTCCAGAGGTTACAGTAACATCAATCGTTATGGGTATTCTTCTTGCTGTTATATTTGGTGCCGCCAACGCTTATTTAGGTTTAAGAGTTGGTATGACAGTATCTGCTTCTATTCCGGCAGCAGTTATTGCAATGGGAGTTATTCGTGTCGTAATGAAGAAGAACTCTATTCTTGAAAGTAACTTAGTACAGACAATCGGTTCTGCCGGTGAATCACTTGCAGCCGGTGCAATCTTTACACTTCCTGCGTTGTTTTTATGGGCAGCAGAAGGCAAGATGGATAAGCCAAGTATTTTAGAGATTACATTGATCGCATTAATCGGTGGTTTACTTGGTGTATTATTCATGGTTCCGTTAAGAAATGCATTGATCGTAAAAGAACATGGAACACTTCCTTATCCGGAAGGAACAGCTTGTGCAGAAGTTCTTCTTGCAGGTGAAGAAGGTGGAGCTAGTGCTTCAACTGTATTTGCCGGTATGGGAATTGCAGCTGCATTTAAGTTCGTAGTAGATGGTTTAAAGGCAGTACCTAGTGAAGTATCATTAAGATTTAAGGGATATTCAGGCGAAATCGGAACACAGATTTACCCAGCTGTATTCAGTGTAGGTTATATTTGTGGTCCACGTATTTCATCATACATGTTCGCAGGTAGTTTACTGAGCTGGATGGTATTGATTCCATTAATCGTATTATTTGGATCAGACCTTGTATTATATCCGGGAACAGTAGCAATCGGTGAAATTTTTGCTGAAAATGGTGCAAGTGGTATCTGGAGTTCATATATCCGTTATATCGGTGCCGGTGCACTTGCAGCAGGTGGTATTATCAGCTTAATTAAGTCATTACCGTTAATCGTTCGTACATTCCGTGATGCATTAAAGTCAATGAAGGGTTCAAGCAACACAAGTTCAGAACGTACAGCACAGGATATCAAGATGAACTATCTTTTGATTTCTATTGCTGTTCTTACAGTTGTAATCTGGTTAGCACCTTCTATTCCGGTATCACTTATTGGTGCAATCCTTGTTGTTATTTTTGGTTTCTTCTTTGCAACTGTTTCTTCAAGAATGGTTGGTTTAGTAGGAAGC
>AUXO014077162.1_pt1 | contig 50070 bp, 45 predicted proteins | sample 768731 | NCBI WGS metagenome assembly AUXO01 (sample SAMN02715735, study PRJNA202380) | gut metagenome | biome: sheep rumen | host: Ovis aries | place: New Zealand: Palmerston North | reverse complement strand
AATAGAGATTGCCTCTTTTGCAGCATCCGTTTTATTGCGCCTGACTGAAGTTTTTCTCTTACTTACGCTATTTCTTTTTGAGGTTATCTTTGTAACAGAAGAAGCATCTGTTTCTTCTGCCTTAATCGATTCTAAATTAATCTTCGAATAAACGTTTTCTTTCAAATATATATCTCTCCAAATAATAATAATGTATATATACATATACATTTTAATTCTACCTTTTGTAATGTAAAATAGCAATTAGATCGCTTAAACTGATAGTGAGGAATTATATGAAAAGAATAATAATCTATACAGATGGAGCTTGTTCAGGCAATCCTGGTCCAGGTGGATGGGGTGCAATTCTTATATATAACACAGTACAAAAAGAACTATCAGGCGGTAAAAAGAATACAACAAATAATGAAATGGAATTAACTGCTGTGGTCGAGGCACTTAAAGCTTTAAAGGAGCCTTGTCTTGTAGATTTATATAGTGATTCAAATTATGTGGTAAATGCAGTTAATCAATACTGGCTTCAAAACTGGAAAAAAAACGGTTGGAAAAATTCAAAAAAACAATTGCTCCCCAATTTAGAACTATGGAAGGAATTCGATCAGCTTATAACGATTCACCAAGTGAATTTCTCATGGGTTAAAGGACACGCATCAAACGCACTTAATAATAGATGTGATCAGTTAGCTGTTAAACAAAGAGATCATTTTTCCAATCTCTAGTCGTTAATGCTTTAAAATATTGATAGTGTGTTTTCGGATGTGTTAGTATAACTTGTACATATTAAGGAGGTTTTCCTATGGACGAATCCTATTCTAATTTTATTCACGATGTTATTGATGCGGATCTAGAATCCGGTGCTGTCAAGAAAATACATACACGCTTCCCTCCTGAACCAAATGGATATATTCATATTGGAAGTGCGAAAGCAATTTGGATCAACTGGATGACCGCTAACAAATACAACGGTCTTTTTAATCTTCGTTTTGACGATACAAACCCTGTTCACGAAGACGACGAATTCGTAAATTCTATTCTTGAAGATCTTGACTGGCTAGGATGTCATCCAAACGGCGGTGTATTTTATGCGTCAGATTATTTTGATCAGACATATGAACTTGCTGAGCAATTGATATTAGATGGAAAGGCATATGTAGACGATCTTTCCCCTGAAGAGATGAAACTATATAGAGGTAGTCTTACCGAGCCTGGTAAGAATAGCCCTTATCGTGATCGTACTCCAGAAGAAAACCTATCACTGTTCCGTCGTATGAGAGATGGTGAATTCGAGAACGGAACTCATACGCTGAGGGCAAAGATTGATATGTCTAGCCCCAATATGAATATGCGTGACCCAGCTATTTACCGTATTCTTCATGTTCCACACCAAAGACAAGGAGACAAGTGGTGTATTTACCCACTATATGATTTTGCGCATCCTATACAAGATGCCATAGAAGGTATAACACATTCGCTTTGCTCTATTGAATTTGAAAACCATCGACCTCTATACGAGTGGGTCATCAATAATATAAAACTGGATCGCTCTCCAATGCCGAAACAGAGAGAATTCGCTCGTCTAAATGTTACTAACACAGTGATGAGCAAACGCTATTTACGACAGTTGGTAGAAACTCACATAGTCGATGGATGGGATGATCCTAGGATGCCTACCATCTGTGGATTGCGCAGAAGAGGCTATACTCCCTCCTCTATTTTGAAATTTGTGGAGACTGCCGGTGTCTCTAAAACTGATAGTTTGGTCGATATAGCTCTGTTGGAACATTGTATCCGTGAGGAACTGAATGAATCTGCCATACGAAGAGTTGCTGTTCTTGATCCTGTAAAGGTGACAATCATTAATTACCCAGAGAACAAGACAGAGTATTTCGAGTTGCCTAATCATCCCATGAAGCCAGAATTAGGAACCAGAAATGTTTCATTTTCTAGGAATCTGTATATAGAGCGAAATGATTTTATGGAGTCACCGATACCTAAATACCATCGTTTGTATCCTGAAAACGAAGTTCGTTTAATGGGTTCATACATTATAAAATGTGTTGGATACGAAAAAGATGATTCTGGAAACATTACAGAGGTATTTTGTACCGCAGATCTCGAATCCGGTAATGGTAATCCTACAGATGGACGCAAGATTAAGGGCACGATTCATTGGGTTAATGCAAATGATTGCATAGATTCTAAAGTAATGATGTATGATCATCTTTTTACCCAAGAAAATATGAATAATCTTCCAGAAGGAAAGGGGTATTCTGATTATCTAAATACTGAATCTGTAAAATCTATGCCCAACGCAAAACTGGAAAACAGTTTATCTGATATGATACCTGGGGTTAGGTACCAATTTGTAAGAAATGGATACTTTATTAGAGATAGTCACAATCCATCAGTTTTCAATAATATAGTGAACCTGAAAGATAGTTTTAAGAAAAAATAAAATAAGTACTGAAAAAAAGGCAGTCACAAATGTGACTGCCTTTCTCATACTGCAACATAAGTTTACTCTTCAACAACAACGACTTCTGCGTCAGGAGCATTGCGACCAATGGACTCGATACCGTTCTTGCAACTGGCTTTGGCCTTATATCCTTCGCCGTGACAAATAGGCTCACCGTTAGCTGCTTTCAGACGGAAACGATACTCACCTGCCTTGTCGAGGTAGAGCTCATACTTAGGATTCTTCTTATTCTCTTCCAAAGTCTGATCCTCAATCTCAGCAAATGCGTTTTTCTTAACACTTTCGACACCATTTTTGCAAGCTGCTAAAGTGGTGTAGGACTCACTGGTGGCAATAATTTCACCGTTGCCAGCTTTTAGGTTAAAACGATACTGGCCATTATTAGTCTTTCCAATAACAAATTTTCCCATGGTGTCACCTCATTCTAATATTAATGATAAATACAACTCAAATTTAACATATTCCTCCTCGGCTTTCAAGTTGGAAGGAACGAGGATTATGCACTTGCACAGATACAGAATTAAATAAACTCATTAGTCTTCAGAACTGACATCCAAAAGTCCGCCTAAAAGAGAAGCTGCAGCTCCTAACAATCCTGTTCCGGAACTTTGAGTATTAGTCTGTTGAGATGTCGTAGCAGATTCTGCTTTTTTCTTCTTTTTTCCTGTGGATGTCTGCTGCGAAGTCTGTGTAGCACCTCCAAGCAAAGCATTTAAAAGATCAGCATTTGGTGATTGCTGTGAATTTTGATTTCCAGCACTTGCTCCTAGTAAGGCACTTAAAAGATCATTATTAGAAGATGTTTGCTGCGCACTTTGTGAAGTGTTATTCATAGCGAGTAAGCTAGACAGAAGATCGGCGCTTTGCGTGTTTTGCTGAGCTACCTGTTGATTATTCCCGAGGAGTGAAGACAATAAGCCGTTCTGACTCTGCTGAGCAGGCTGTTGAGTAGAGCCAAGAAGTGAACTAAGTAATGAAGAACTCTGGTTCTGCTGAACCGGTTGAGTTTGTCCTCCACCTAGAAGAGCTGAAAGGAGGCTACCTCCTTGATTCTGCTGGCTCCCTCCAAGCAATCCGCCAAGAAGCCCTGATGAATTGTTGTTTCCTCCAAGTTGAGATAGAAGTGCAGCACCTACCAAAGATGTAAGTAAGGAACTTGATTTTCCATTACCAAGAAGTCCGGACATCAAGGAAGTTGCAATGCTACTAGTACCTGCACTTGTGACGGTGTTGGAACCGGATTGTTGAGCTTGCTTACCAAGTAAGGACATCAACAAAGGAGCGGCATAAGCAAGTATTTTAAGAACCGTCCCAGCAGATACGCCTGTAACCCTAGAAACGTTATTTGCTGTATTGTCTACATTATTGCCTAATAAGTGATGAATAATTTTACCACCATCTTCTTCATCAACCTTAGTCATAAATTTTTTCACATCTGTAGTATCATCCTCGCCGTGTTGAAGCATAGCGTTAAGGAAGCTCTCAGAAGTCTTCGCATCGTCTGCTTGAGCTTTTGCTCCATTTAGCAATGAAGGAATTGCAGCAGCTAATACATTCGTTACATCTTTTTCGGATGTCTTAGTTGACGTACTAATGCTGTTTACTGTATCAGTAGTCAGAAAAGATTCCAATAATTGTGAAAGATCCATCATAATACCCTCATATAATAGATTAATAGTAATATTGCCTACGTTATAAAATTAATATACCACTATTTATAGCAAAATAGTATGATTTGTAATAAATATGATATAATTTGTACGAACTATAATTGAGGAGAGAATTATTATGGCAGAAAAAAAACAGCATTCTTTTAAAGCAGCTGATTCTTCAAATGTAAAACCGGTTGCTTCATCAGACGAAGTAGTAACTAAAGTACAAGCTAAACCTGTTGGAAATGCCACAGGCCTTCGTATTGGCGCTGTAGTGTGCTGGATATTCGCAATTGGTTTTGAAGCATTGGCTTACCTGCTTCTGATCGGTAAAGTAAACCTCAAATTCATGCCCACATTGTATCAGGCAATTGTAGCAATCGTGTTAGATTTGGTGTTAGTAATTGTAGGTGCACAGTTGTGGAAAAAATCCAATCGTATCAAGCCTGCTTCCAAACAGAATAAGGTAAAGTTCTGGCTGTGGAACAATATGGGCTTTTTGGCAGCTGTATTGGCTTTCCTTCCCTTGATGGTTTTGGTCCTTATCAATAAGGATGTGGATAAAAAGACAAAAACAATTATTACTGCTGTCGCTGCAATCGCTTTAATAATTGGTGGATTGTTAGGTTACGATTTCGATCCCGTATCTTTGGAAGAGCAGCAAACAGCTATCAACACAATTAGCTCCGATGTTTATTGGACACAATATGGTAAGGTATATCATACCCATGATGATTGCCAAGCTCTTAACCGCACTGATGAATTAATATATGGAACTGTAGAACAAGCAATTGCTGCAAATCGTACTCGTCTCTGCTCATTCTGTGCACGCCGTGATAATATTGAAGGCGTAAGAACTGACGATGCTGTTGCAGATGATGCCCTTGATCTTGTAGTAGATAACGCGGCTTAAACAAAAAAGGAGGATATTAATATCCTCCTTTTTTATAAAGAAAAAGGGACTGAAAAGTCCCTTTTTAATTAGCCATTAGTTTTATTCAGATTATAACGGCGATTGAAACGATCAACACGTCCACCAGTGTCAACCAGCTTCTGCTTGCCAGTATAGAACGGGTGGCATTTGGAACAAATTTCCACGCGTATATTCTTGCGAGTCGAACGGGTATGGATTACCTCGCCGCAGGCGCACGTGATCGTTGTGTCAACGTACTCGGGATGAATGCCTTCCTTCAACTAATGTCACCTCTTTTCTGTCTATAATCAACTTGATTAGACTATCATATGTAAGATTAATTTGCAAGTGTTTTTCTTTTATAATCCTGCAATAGACATCATATCTTTCTCTAATCTGTTACACAGTTCTACAGATTTAGCTTCAGAAGGCTCCTTCGCAGTGATATAAAGCTTCATTTTCGGTTCTGTTCCCGAAGGACGAACAATTACCTTAGCACCATTTGTCAGTGTGTACGCAAGAACGTCAGACGTAGGAAGATTGATCGGTGTTATATTACCTTCTTTGTCAAATCGTTTATGAGTTTTAATATCCTCGATTATATCAACATCAAATCCGGCTATTGATCTCGGAGGATTATTTCTCAGGTTAGCGGTAACTTTCTTCATTTTCTCACTTCCCTCAGCTCCAGGGAAAGCAATATTCGCAACTTGATGTTTATAGAAACCATAATGACGATAAAGATTGTCAAGAACTTCTGTGACTAAAAGTCCTTTAGCTTTATAATAACTCGTCAGTTCTGCCAACATCATAGATGCAAATACACCGTCTTTATCTCTAGCATAGGTTCCAGAAAGATATCCACAACTCTCTTCGAAACCGAATATAAACCTTTCCGCTTCTCCCTTCTCCTCAAGGCGCAGTATCTGCTCTCCAATATATTTAAAACCTGTAAGAACAACTCGCATCTCTACTCCAGCGTCAGCACATATCTGATCAGCTAATGCGGATGATACAATACTCCTCACAGCAACAGGTCTAGCAGGCATCGTGCCATGCTCTTTACGGCTACGAATAATATAGTCCAACATCAAAATACCGGCTTCATTACCTGTAATAGCCCTATAAGACCCATCTTTTTCCGGGAAAGCAGCACCTACTCTATCCGAATCAGGATCCGTGGCAATGAATAAATCGGGCTTTTCTTTGTCACAAAGAGCCAATCCAAGTGCTTTTGCTTCCGGTATTTCAGGATTTGGATAAGGACATGTGGGAAAATCACCATCAGGATACTCCTGTTCCTTAACTACAATAACTTCATTATGCCCTGCTCTTTTTAATACCTCTCTTACTGGTTCGTTTCCCGCTCCATTGAGAGGAGTGTAGACAATCTTTATAGGAGCCAAGGCTGGTGCTTCAGGTGACTGCCTTTGCTCCAGAACTTTATTGTAGTATTCCTCAATAACTTCTTGAGAAATGTATTCTATATAACCTGATTCCAAACCTTCATTAATAGTAGTACTGAATATATTAGAAAAATAGTCGAGAGATTCTATCTCTTTCAAAACAGCATTCGCTGCATCATCAGTCATTTGACAACCATCACTGCCATAAACCTTATAACCATTATAAACAGAAGGATTATGACTTGCCGTAATAACAACTCCTGCATCACATTTTAATTCACGGATGGCAAATGACCCCATAGGAACCGGCATAAGACGATCATAGAGAAATGCTTTAATCCCATTTTTAGCAAGAATACATGCAGTTTCTTCTGCAAACTCTTTACTTTGATGGCGGCTATCATAAGCAATAGCTACGCGCGGTTTATCCGCAGTTTGATTGAGATAATTTGCAAGACCTTGAGTAGCCCTGCCAACCGTATATCTATTCATACGGTTAGTTCCCATAGCGAGAACACCACGCATACCAGCCGTACCAAAAGAAAGAGGCCGATAAAACCTATCTTCAATTTCATTTTCATTATCAGAAATAGAAAGAAGATCTTCCTTGAGCTCTTTCTCTGTTACATTATCGATCCACCTTAAATATTCCGCATGCGCGTCGAACATAGACAAATACCTCCGATAAGAATATAAAACAATTGTATTTTATACCATACAATAATTCAACTCGTGAGCTTAAGCATTATATACAAGAGAGGCGGTCCATATGGACCACCTATTATCTATTCAACCACAACGTAAAAGAATATAACTTCATATCCCCTCTTAAACTGTGCGTATACTTGGTAAATATACCCCCCCTGCTCAAATGGAATCTGTAATTCGTCATCTGCAACAATAAAATCATAAGTGTATGGTTTTGTTCGAAAAACACGAACACTCTCCGTAGGAAGAGAAAAAGATATCTCAAGCTTTTCCCCGCCCATGACGCTATTTCGAGGTATATCCATATCAAACAAGTTACCAGAGAATTCTACATTATATGTTTCTTGTGTAAGAAAGGTCCAAGAACACTCACTCATTGTACCGGATATTGGAATTCCATCCGCTGTAACGGTAACTTCAGGTATTGCATAAGCAGGATACCTTGAGTCAATCAACTCTTTAGTCCAAAAGGCAATGAAACCAGATAGTATAAAGCACAGCAATCCGATTATTATTTTTCTAATCTTCATGCTCTTGCCTCCTATATTGATTTTATACATGTATTATGCGATTCTTCCGCTTATCTTAATCATACTAATATCATCCAATATAGTAACAGATATTTACAATGATTCCAATCTACGGTTTAAAACGATCCTATCATTATTGTACAAGTATAACCTTACGACTATAAAATATTGGTATAGATTATAAACTACAATACCAATGTTGTACCCTCATCCAATCAATCACAAACTATAAATAATACTGATGCGATATACTGTATTGACCTTGTCATATTGCACAAACCAATTAGGCGTATTGCCACATTTTTCTTATGTTTCGACATATCAATTGCATTCAGCAAGGTGTATTGATAGAATAAGAACAGTTATAACTTTGTATTAGGAGGTCATTATGAAAGACTCCAACAACCCTGCGCTGTATTATTTTCATCAAGGTACAAATTATGAAAGTTATAGATATTTGGGTGTACATCTGGAAAACAATGACCATGTTTTCAGAGTTTGGGCTCCAAATGCTGTCGCAGTATCTGTTGTCGGAGATTTTAATAATTGGAACGATGATGCAAATCCCATGCACCGCCTGAACGAGTCGGGTGTATGGGAATGTTCTATTTCTGGTTTAAAAGATTTTGACAATTACAAATATTCCATCCTTTCGCAAGCGGGTAATCGCCTTCTGAAAGCAGATCCTTTTGCAGTACATGCTGAAACCCCTCCCGGAAACGCCAGTAAAATCTTCGATATCTCCGGATACACTTGGCATGATTCTCAATGGCTTAACAGATATGTTTGCAATCCATTCCAAAGTCCTATGAATATCTATGAGCTTCATTTAGGCTCATGGAAGCGGCACTCGGATGGGAATATCATGAATTATAAAGATATTGCTGATAGTTTATCTGAATATCTTAAAGAGATGGGATATACCCATGTTGAGCTCCTTCCTGTGAGCGAATACCCTTTTGATGGTTCGTGGGGTTATCAGGTAACTGGATATTTTGCTCCAACTTCCCGATATGGAACCCCTAAAGATTTTATGTATTTTGTTGATAAACTTCATCAATCTGGTATTGGAGTTATTCTTGATTGGGTTCCCGCTCATTTTCCCAAGGATGCATTTGGACTGTATGAATTTGATGGCTCTCTCTGCTACGAGGATAAAAACCCATTAAGGAGAGAGCATAAAAGCTGGGGTACAAGGATATTCGACTATGGCAAACCTGAGGTTCAGAGTTTCTTGATTTCCAGCGCCATAAATTGGTTCGATACATACCATGTTGATGGTCTGAGAGTCGACGCAGTCGCATCAATGCTTTATCTGGATTACGACAGAAAAGATGGTGAATGGTCACCGAATTCCAAAGGTGGTAGAGAAAATCTTGAAGCTATAGCTTTCCTGCAGAAGCTCAATGAACAAGTGTTCTCAAGATATCCTCATGCAATTATGGCAGCAGAAGAATCTACTGCGTGGCCTATGGTCACCAAACCTGCTTCTGTCGGAGGATTAGGGTTTAATTTCAAGTGGAACATGGGCTGGATGAATGATTCTTTGTCATATTGCCAGACTGATCCTTTATTTAGAAAAGGTGTTCATAATAAGCTTACCTTTTCTATGATGTACGCATATTCTGAAAATTACATACTGCCCATCTCTCATGATGAAGTTGTACATGGCAAACATTCCATGATAGAAAAAATGCCAGGGGAATATCAGCAAAAGTTTGATAATCTACGAGTTTTTTACGCTTATATGTATGCGCATCCAGGTAAGAAACTTCTATTTATGGGTAATGAAATTGCTCAGTTCATCGAATGGAGATACTATGAGCAACTGGATTGGGTACTTCTCAAATATGAGAAACATCAAGAATTCCAAAACTATATGAAAAAGCTAAATTGGTTTTATCGACTGGAGTCTCCTTTCTGGGATCTTGACGATTCATGGGAAGGCTTCCAATGGATCAATGCAGATGACGCTTCACAAAATTGTTTATCATTCATTAGAAAAGACAGGAATGGTAATGAAATAATATGTCTCTTTAACTTTGCACCCGTTGATCGTCCTGTGTACCGAATTGGTGTTCCTCACAGCGGTAGTTATTCTGTATTGCTGGACAGCAGCAGTGCTATATATGGTGGATCACAGAAGAACAATAAGAGTACATATAAATCAATTAAAGAGCCTTATGGAGATTTTAAGTACTCTTTGGATGTTGCTTTAGCGCCAATGTCAGCGCTTTACATAAAAGTCCCCAAAAGCAAAACAAGAGGAGAAAAGAAATGAAAGAATGTATTGCAATGTTACTTGCAGGTGGTCAAGGCAGCAGACTGTATGCCTTGACTCAGCACGTAGCCAAACCAGCAGTTCCCTTTGGCGGAAAATACAGAATCATAGATTTCCCGCTGTCTAACTGTATCAATTCCGGTATCGATACAGTTGGTGTTCTGACTCAGTATCAGCCCTTGGAATTAAATGATTATATTGGGAATGGGCAACCTTGGGATTTGGACCGTCTTGTAGGTGGAGTTCATGTTCTCCCTCCCTATCAAAAAGCCAAAGGAAGCGATTGGTATCTCGGAACAGCTAATGCGATTTCCCAGAATATTCCTTTTATCGACAGATATGATCCTGAATATGTCTTAATCTTATCCGGTGACCATATTTATAAGATGGATTACTCTTTGATGCTGAACCAGCACAAAGAGACTAATGCAGATTGTACAATAGCTGTACTTCGTGTACCGATGGATGAAGCCTCTAGATTCGGAATAATGAATGCAGATGAAAACGGCGTAATATATGAATTCGAGGAAAAACCGAAGAATCCTAAGAGCGATCTAGCTTCCATGGGTATTTATATTTTCACCTGGAAAGAGTTACGTGCATATCTCCTCTCAGACGATGCTAATCCTGCCAGCGATCATGATTTTGGAAAAAACATTATCCCTTCCATGCTTAATGATGGAAAAAAGCTATGCTGCTACACTTTTGATGGATATTGGAAAGATGTAGGTACAATTGATTCTCTTTGGGAAGCCAATATGGACCTTATCGATCCTAACAGGCCTTTTGATATTTGGGATCAGAATTTCAAAATCTATTCCAGAAACGCTGCTTACCCCCCTCATTTTATTAGTCAAAATGCAAAAGTAGAAAACTCCCTTATTTCAGAAGGATGTAGAGTTTCAGGAACCGTAGATTTTTCCGTTTTATTTGAAGGGGCTGTTGTAGAAGAAGGTGCTGATATTCGTGATAGTATTCTAATGCCTGGTTCTGTTGTTAAAAAAGGTGCTATAGTTCAATATTCAATTGTTGCTCAGAATTCTGTCCTTGAAGAGGGCGTACATTTAGGCGAACGTCCCGAAGATATGGATGACTTATCAAAATGGGGCGTTGCTGTTGTTGGCCCTGATCTGACGATTGGGAAAAACGCTACTATAAAAGCTCATGCAATGATATACGATGATGTCAAGGAGGGCGAAGTCATATGCTAAAGAAGAAAGCGATGGGCATAATATTTGCCAATATGCATGATAGCGCTGTAAGCGAGATGACACAGCAGCGCTCTATGGCCTCTCTCCCATTTGGCGGCAGATATCGTATGATAGATTTCTATCTTTCTGCTCTGGTCGACTCTGGTATCAGTCAGGTGGCTGTTGTAACAAAAAGTAATTATCAAAGTCTGATGGATCATATTGAATCCGGAAGAAGCTGGGATCTCGCCAGAAGAAAAGGTATTACTGTGCTACCGCCCTATGCATATGAAAATGCAGACAGCAATTCAGCCTATCATGGAAGAATAGCTGCGATCTACGGCATTATGTCATATATTGAAAATGCTTCTGCAGAAACTGTTGTCATGATGGACACGGATCATGTGTGCAATCTTGATATCGAGGAAATGATTCACGAGCATTATAAAAATCATGCTGACGTAACAATTGCTTGCACTACTCCTGATTATGATCCTGATAACATAAAAAACTCTGTCAGTATTAAAGCAGATGACAAAGGACGTGTAACGGATATTCTTGTTAATTACTGTGAAGAAGGTTTTTTACAGAGCATCAATGTATTTGTAATTGATAGAAAACTACTTATGTCTCTGATCAAGGATGCGATGGCTCGTATGAATGTTATCTTCGAAAGAGATATCCTTCTTGCCAACATCAATAACCTCAATATTCATGCATACAAGTATGATGGCTATATCAAAAGGATTACCAGCCTTAAAACATACTATGAAGCAAATCTGGACCTGATTCATCCCGAGAATGTTGACGCTTTGTTTGGACCAAGAACGGTGTACACTAAAGTACATGACTCACCTCCTACCCGATATGGACTTAATTGCAATATCACAAATTCTCTTGTCGCAGATGGCTGTACAATTGAAGGAACTGTTGAAAACAGCGTACTATTCCGTGGAGTAGAGATTGAAGAAGGAGCTGTAGTTAAAAACTGTGTTCTTCTGCAGAATACTAAAGTATTTTCAGGCTCTGTCCTGGAAAACGTAATATCTGATAAAGATGTTGTAGTGACTGCGAATCAATCGCTGAAGAGTACTTCTAACTACCCGCTATATGTTAAGAAAAGGACGATAGTTTAAGATGAGCACCAATATAACACCATCAAAAGATGAAGAGCTTAATGCTGCTAAGTTTGCTCCAGAAGATAATACCGCAGTAGCAATTGATTCCAATTCGTCAAAGACTGCAAAAAAAACCAAAACAACGAAGGACAAAAAAGTTAAAGTCGAAATTGAGCCCAATTTGAAGGTATTGTTTTGCGCCTCCGAGGTTTCCCCGTTTGCTGCTTCTGGCGGATTAGCGGATGTTGCAGGTTCTCTTCCTATTGCTCTTAATGAAAAAGGTTGTGATGTTCGAGTAATACTTCCCCTTTATGAAAAAGTTAATCAGCAATGGAGAGATAAGATGGTATTTTTATCTTATTTCTTTGTTCCTCTAGGATGGAGAAGTCTGTATTGTGGTCTCTTTAAGCTCGAAGACCGAGGGGTTATATATTATTTCATAGATAATGAATATTATTTTAAGCGCTCCTCTTTATATGGACATTATGATGATGGCGAACGCTTCGCTTTCTTTTCCAAGGCAATTCTGGAATCTTTAGATCATATTGACTTCAAACCTGATATTATTCATTGCAACGACTGGCAGACAGCACTGGTTCCCGTATACCTGAGAGAATATCGGTCCAAGGAGAAATTTTCGCGAATTAAGACCTTATTTACCATCCATAATATCCAATTTCAAGGTATGTATGATGGTTATATTCTCGGAGATTTGTTCGGATTGCCAAACGAGGATTTACCTCTTATGCACTGGGGCGACTGTATTAATCTAATGAAAGGAGCTATTGAGCTCTCTGATAAGATCAATACTGTGAGTCCTACATATGCAAAAGAGATACTGGATCCCTGGTATTCATTTGGATTAGATCCGCTACTAATTCAGAAACAATATAAACTTTGCGGTATATTGAATGGAATTGATTACGTGACGTACGATCCTGAAAATGATCCGAACATTCCATCGAATTTCTCCCAGAATGATCTTTCCGGAAAAGAGCAATGTAAGAAAGAGCTATTAAAGGAATTTAACCTTCCAGACGATGGAAGACCTCTGGTCGCTATGATTTGCCGTCTCACCCAGCAAAAAGGAGTCGATCTTGTTGAACGAGTATTGGACTACATGCTAGTTCATGGGATGCAGTTCATTTTACTTGGAACAGGAGATAAAATTTACGAGGACAAATTCCGTGAATTTGCGTGGAGAAATCCAGAAAGTTGTTCAGTTAAAATCGATTTTCTTCCTTCACTCTCCAAACGCATGTACGCAGGAGCTGATTTATTCTTGATGCCTTCTAAGACTGAACCTTGTGGTCTAGCTCAAATGATGGCTTTGCGATATGGAACTCTACCTATTGTACGCAAAACAGGCGGTTTGGCAGACAGCGTACATGATTGTGGAGATGGGCAAGGTGTAGGCTTCACTTTCCAGAATTATGATGCATATGATATGCTGGATGCGTGTATGAGAGCAAAGGACCTTTATTACAATAAGGAAGAATGGCAAAAAGTACAGAAACGAGCCATGGGCTGTGATTTTAGTTGGAATACAGCTGCAAACAGTTATCTTGGCTTATATAAAGAAATGCTTACTCTCTGGTAAATAATATTTAAAATGTCCCCTACAGACGGATTGTCATCACCGCCTACAGGGGACATTTTTTATATCCTAATTAACGGATTCTCAGTTTTAATTTTTAAACATCTTTCTACAAGCATTTTTTTGAACTTATACGGTTCGTCTTCTAGCGGATTGTGTCCTGACTCTTCAAACCATACTAATTCCTTATATGGCGCTTGAATCATGTTATACCAATCCTCTACCAATTCAGATGGCGTATTCATATCTTTCCTACCATCAAATATAAATATCGGTACCTCAAAAACAGTACAAGTTTTGGGAAAACAAGTTTCTCCTAACTCCGGCCACAAAGCTTGCAAAACATTTTTGTATCCGAATATCAAACCGTATAAGTCACGCAGATTATATTCTCCAGATTTTAATATAGGAATAACCATGGCAGAAAGGTATGATTTCTTCCCTTCTTTTTGCGAATAACCTCCGTATTTCATCATAAGGTTTCTTTGAACCAGCATACCCTTCAAACCACCGATATATTGGCCATTTACAGGAGGACCCACTTTATCGAGCTTTGCAACATCATCCATGTTTCCAGCTTCCAAGGCTGCATTTCTTGTGAAGTTAAAACTGATTTCCTCGTTTTTGGGTATGTCAACTACTTGACCAAAACCAAAAAAAGCAGCAATTCTTTCCGGATGCAATTTTGAAACCCAAATACCTAACTCGCTTCCCCAGCTTCCACCAATAATGAAAATCTTGTCTTTATTAAATTTTTTACAACACCATTCAATTAACTGTGAAGTGTCTTCGATGAAGTCTTTGATTGTTAAGCTGTTATGCTTTACACCATAAAACGATCCTCCTGTTCCGCGTTGGTCCCAAGTTACAATAATGAATTTATCTGTCAGATCTCGATGATTAGTAACAATCACATGTCTGTTACTTATTCCAGGGCCACCATGCAAAAATAGCAATACAGGATTATCAGGATTGCTGGATATATAATGAATTCTTTGTTTTATCCCGCCTATTTCTACTAATGTTTTAACATCTTCCATCTCAAAATACCTCGATATTATTTGTCTTAGTACATTAACTCAACCTTATTCTTTTTAATTTTAATTAGTCCTTCCCTGCTCATTTTTGATAATTCACGTGATAGCGATGCTCTTTCCGATCCTAAGTAGTTTGCGAGATCATATCTAGTTTTATACGGTAAAGTAATACTATTTGATCCCTGTTTTACAGCCATAATATTTAGCATTTTAAATATTCTATCTCTTAGTTTTCTTTCACTCAGTATTTGTACTCTGTCATTGAGCGTAAAGAATTTCTCAGATATTTCCTGAATAAGATTTTTTAAAAATAAAACATAAACTTTGTCTGTGTGTATTGTATTTAGTATTCCATTCAAATCCAACCAGAGAATCCGGCAATTGGTTTTTGCATAAACCGTTACAGGACTTGAATCTCCTGACCCGGACAACACATCCCCAAAAACAGATCCTTTTTCTAAATAATTGATTATTGTAGATGTACCATTTTGGTTATCTACTTGACCAATTAAAACTCCGTCTAAAACAATTCCTATTGAATGGATAACATCTCCGGCCATGATCGGAATAGAATTCTTAGGATAAGAGGAAAGCGAATATACATTATCCGATAAGAATTGCGAGAGGTCTTCTTGTTTCATCCCCCGAAACAGAGGAAGAGATAATAATAAACTAATATCTGTACCTTTCATGATACTCCTTATGTTGCATATGCAACAGATTATTATCTAATAATATACGATAATATTCAGGACTTGGCAAAAATAAATAAATAGGAAGTAACAAAATGAAAAAAGCATTATCTCTACTATTAGTACTCGTTCTATGTTTCTCTTTTTCAGCGTGCGGAAACAATGATGTTCCAGTTGAATCCGAGCCTGAAACTGAAAATGAAATAGTCAATGAAGAAGCTACTGTTATTAGAATCGCTTCTTTAAAGGGCCCTACATCTATGGGCTTGGTTAATCTTTATGATAAAGCAGACAAACAGCAATTAAACTACGATTTGGCATACACTATATCCGGTGCAGCTGACGAAATCACTCCGCTTCTTGTAAACGGCGAAATTGATGCTGCTGCTATCCCTGCAAACCTTGCCTCTGTTTTATATAATAAAACCGAAGGTAAACTGGTAGTGGCTGCAGTAAATACCCTTGGTGTACTGTATGTAGTTGATCCTGGCGATGACATTCAGAGCATTGAGGACCTGAGGGGCAAAACTATTTATACTACAGGCAAAGGCACTACTCCCGAGTATGCCCTTGATTATGTTCTGGAAAAAAATGGACTTGATCCTGATACTGACGTTAAGATTGAGTTCAGTTCTGAAGCAACTGAGGTAACCTCACTTCTTACTTCTGACATTTCTGGAAATGCTGTTGCAGTCCTTCCGCAACCCTATGTAACCGCTGCGCTCGCTCAGAATGAAACTTTGAGAATTGCCCTCAGTCTTGCAGAAGAATGGGACAAAGTCGCAGATGATAGTAAATTAGTTACTGGTGTTTTAGTATTAAATAAAGAGTTTGCATCTTCCAATCCGAAACTTGTACAATCTTTTATGGATGATTACTCAGCTTCAATCTCTATGACGGCTGATGATGTAGATACTACTGCCGCTTTAATTGAACAGTACGGAATTGTTGCAAAGGCACCTATAGCTAAGAAAGCTCTTCCCTTCTGCAACATTACTTTCATTACTGGTTCCGACATGAAAACTGTTTTATCAGGGTACCTACAGACTTTGTATGATAAAAACCCTGCGGCTGTTGGAGGTAATTTACCAGCTGATGAGTTTTACTTTGGAGCATAAAATTAAACAGCTTATCAAAAAACTGCATATCACAATCCTCTGGATTGTGATATGGCAGTTTTTGTCATTTATCATAAGACAAGAGATTCTCTTCCCTTCGCCTTACAAAGTCTTAAACAGTTTAATTATATTGTTGCAGGATCCTACATTATTGCGAGATATTTCACATTCGTTAGTCAATATCTTAGGCGGAGTCTCCACTTCAATCATCTTGGCTGTTCTTCTCTCACTCCTAGCCCTTAAATATGATTATTTTAGATCTTTTATCTCTCCTTTGTTTTCTTTTATAAAATCTGTTCCTATTGCATCCTTTATTCTGATGGCATTTCTGTTATTTGGTTCCCAGGGTCTTTCATCATTTATTTGCTTTCTGATTGCTATACCAATTCTATATACGAATATTTTAGAAGGATTTCATTCAGTTCCCGTATCAATGATGGAAGCCGCACGTGTTTATAATATGCCTGAATCTCTTAAACTAAGGTATATCTATCTTCCACATGCAGTCCCGTTCTTCTTATCCGGTTGTAAAGTAGCTATTGGTCTTGCCTGGAAATCTGGAGTCGCTGCCGAAGTAATAGGTTTAGCTAGATACTCACTTGGAGAGAGACTTTATAACGCAAAACTGTTTTTAGATACTTCTCAAGTTTTTGCAATTACAATTGTTATTATTCTTTTAAGCTGGCTAACAGAGAAGTGTTTGATGTTTTGTTTATCCAAACTATGTAACTATTTTGTCTAATAAAATGGCCTCAGACATATCAAGCCAAGATGATATATCTGAGGTCATTATTTTTATTTGGTATTTTTACGGAACGCAAGATAATTTTCTAATATAAGACGAGCAGCTTCACTATCAATCAATGACCTTGTTTTTTTTCCATGCACATTGCTGTCATAAAGATTTTTATATGCTTGAACGGTTGTAATACGTTCATCCCAAAGAACGACCTCTATTGAATCTCCGACATCCCTTGATAGTACTTCTGAAAACTTGATGCACTTTTTAGCTCTAGGTCCCTCTGACCCATCCATATTTTTAGGTAATCCCACAACAACTATCTCAGCTTCTTTCTCGTTGGCAATACGAGCTACTTCAGAAGAAACCTTAAACATATTTTTTTGAACGATACATCCCAGCGGAGAAGCTATAGTTTCTGAAGAATCACATAAAGCTAGTCCTGTTCTGACATCACCAAGATCAACAGCTAATATTTTCATTATCATGCTCCATTTCAATTAATTTGTAAGCCAATGATAAATCTATTATAGAATCTTACTTTGAACTGCTCCCAATCAAGAAACTCAATTCCATTCCGTCCATAATTATAAAGTGTAAAGCGATTATCCTCATGAACCATAAACACAGTGTGCAGCCCTTTAATTAATCCTCCATAATTCCAATAGGAAAAGATAATCCCTCCCTGTATATCGCATATTCTCTTTTTGGAGACTCTACATGTCTTAAGTCCAAACGATTCGATCATTCTCTTAAGAGCGTAAGGATTAGATCCATAGGCTCCAATAGGAACAAACGGCACTTTTGTCAGTGCTCCGGATAATTCAAATTCGCGTTCGATATCAGCGAAAGAACACTCTTTTTCCTTATATACTAACGCGTTATTTACCGCAATAATCTCACATCCGGACAAACCCACATTAACCTTTCCTATTTTAAAATCATTTATACCCGTAAGTTCACCTGTATTCTGATCAATTATGATTTCATTAAGAATGTCCTTGCTCCGATTGAAACGATAATTATCCTCACTCAAGGATTTTCTTGGTTCACGCGGATAAAGCCTGCTTAATCCTTCTTCAATTACAAGAAGAATATTACCCAGGACCTGCGTCACTCTATCAAATAATGAAATGCTATGTGTATTGGCCATATTATTCTCCGCGTAGTGAATGATTAAGGAAAATATATAATACTTTTGTGTTTTTTTGCAAACACGGTATGTAATGCCACCATTACATATCATTATTTACATGTTTTGTGAGCATAAAATATCCCTGCCCCACTTTTCAACCTATTGCGAATTTAGTATAATTTCACTTGTGATAATGGTCAATTATGCACAATGATAACAGTCACGGAAAGGATGATACGTATGGCAAAACTCAGTGAATCTGCCGTTCAGAAGATTCTTGAGATCTGTGGGCGTTACAAAGACGAGAAGACGCCTCTTATGATGATCTTGAGCGATATTCAGAACGAATATGGTTACATCCCTCTTGAGGTTCAGGAATTGGTCTCGCAGCAGACCGGGATTTCTGTAGCTGAGATTTATGGTGTTGTAACTTTCTACTCATTCTTCTCCCTTACACCGAAGGGAAAGTATGTTATTGGATGCTGTCTTGGAACAGCATGTTATGTCAAAGGTGCTCAGAACATCATTGACAAATTTTCTGACTTGCTAAAAATTAAACCTGGTCAGACTACGGAGGATGGTTTATTTACACTGGACGCTCTCCGTTGCATTGGAGCATGTGGAATAGCTCCTGCTGTAAGCATCAATGGAAACGTTTACCCCAAGATGACCGTTGATGCTGTCCCCTCTGTAATTGCAGAGTATAAAGCTAAGGAGGGAATTGCATAATGATCGCTACCGTGGAACAGCTCAATGCCAATATTGCTGAAAACACAAAAAAGATCCAGGACAAATTAAACGGAGCTGACGGCAAACGTCATATCGTTCTTTGCGGAGGAACCGGATGCTTGAGCAGCCATTCTTCTGAAATCGCCGAAAAGTTCAGAAATGTCCTAGCTGAAAAAGGTCTTGATGATAAAGTAACCGTGAATATGGTTGGTTGCTTTGGTTTCTGTTCTCAGGGTCCGTTCGTAAAGATCTATCCTGAAGATACTCTTTACAGATTGGTAAAAATTGAAGATGTAGATGAAATCGTCGCTTCTGATATTGAGAACAATACTATAGTTGAACGTTTGCTCTATGTTGATCCTGTGACAAAAGAGAAGGTTGCAAAGCAGGATGAGATCAACTTCTACAAAAAGCAGCGTCGTGTCGCTTTGCACGGATGTGGGATTATCAATCCTGAAGATATCAACGAAGCTCTTGGCTTTGGTGGATATCAAGGTCTTCGCAGAGCTCTCACAATGACTCAACAGGAAGTTATCGATGAGATCATGAAATCCGGACTTCGCGGTCGTGGCGGTGGCGGTTTCCCTGCTGGTAGAAAATGGCAGTTCGCATATGATCAGAAGAATGATGAAAAATATGTAGTTTGCAACGGAGATGAAGGAGACCCCGGTGCTTTCATGGATCGTTCCATCCTGGAAGGAAATCCTTTGGCCGTTGTTGAAGGTATGGTAATTGCTGGATACGCAATCGGTGCTCAGAACGGTTATTTCTATGTACGTGCCGAATATCCTACTGCCGTGAAAAGGCTTAGAATTGCCATTCGTGAAGCAGAAGAAATCGGTCTCCTCGGTGACAATATTCTTGGATCCGATTTCAGTTTCCGCTGCCATATCCGTCTTGGCGCTGGTGCTTTCGTTTGTGGTGAGGAAACTGCATTGCTGAACTCCATCATGGGTAAACGAGGCATGCCTAGACCTAGACCACCTTTCCCTGCTATTAGCGGACTTTGGGGTAAGCCCACGATCGTCAATAACGTTGAAACTCTTGCTTGCGTACCTTTTATCCTGCGCAATGGTTATGAAGAGTTTGCCAAAGTAGGTACCGAACGTTCTAAAGGCACAAAAGTATTTGCTCTTGGTGGAAAAGTTAATAACGTTGGTCTAGTAGAAGTACCTATGGGTACCACATTGAGAGAACTCATTTTTGATATCGGTGGCGGTATTCCTGGAGGTAAGAAATTCAAAGCTATCCAGACTGGCGGTCCTTCTGGCGGATGTCTCACAGAAGAGTATCTCGATGAGCCTATTGATTTCGATAATCTAGTTGCAAAAGGTTCAATGATGGGCTCCGGTGGCGCTATCGTCATGGATGAAGACAACTGCATGGTCGACGTTGCTAAATTCTACATGGAATTCATCTGTGACGAATCATGTGGAAAATGTACTCCTTGCCGTATCGGTACAAAGCGTATGCTCGAAATCTTGACCCGTATTACAGAAGGCAAAGGTACGATGAAAGATCTCGAAGAACTTGACGAACTGAGCCAGACTGTTAAGACGAATTCTCTCTGTGCTCTCGGTCAGACATCATCCAACCCTATCGTCTCTACTCTTACACACTTCCGTGACGAGTATATCGCTCATATAGTTGACAAAAAATGTCCTGCACACATTTGTAAAAACCTTATGCAGTATCATATCGATCCTGATAAATGCATTGGATGCGGTATGTGCGCGAAGGGTTGCCCTGCCAGCTGTATTACAAGAACGGATTATATTGCCCCGAATCATAAGCTTGCATCTATGTCTATAGATCCTTCCAAGTGCGTAAAATGTGGTGCTTGCATTGCTACATGTAAATTCGGTGCAATTGAGAAGAGATAAGGAGGAACAAACATGTCTTTAGTTAATATTAAAATCGAGGGTGTTCCTTATCAGGTAGAATCCGGTCTGACCATCCTCGAAGCTGCAAAAGCTTGTGGATATGAAATTCCTTCACTCTGTGCTTTTAATCATGGTGAATGCAACAGTGGCTCTTGCCGTGTTTGTCTCGTAGAAGCTACCGGCGCAAGAGGACTAGTCGCAAGCTGCGTATACCCTGTAAATGAGGGTATGGAAATCAGAATTTCTACTCCTAAAGCTGTTCAAGCCAGAAGAAGAAGCGTAGAACTTCTTCTTTCGAATCACAACAAGAACTGCCAGCAGTGCGATAAGAACGGAAAATGTGAGTTGCTTCATGTTGCTACACTTACCGGAGCTCGTGAAGATGCTTTTGAAGGTGTTCATTCCGAAACAACTCTTGATCAGTTGGCTCCCGCACTTTACAGGGATACTTCTAAATGTATCCTTTGTGGAAGATGTATAGCCAGATGTTCAAATGCTCATGGCCTTGGAATTCTTGGTTTTGAGAACCGTGGATTTAACACGATTGTTTCCCCTGCTGAAAATCGTAGTTTTGCAAATTCTCCATGTATTCAGTGTGGCCAGTGCGTAAGCGTATGTCCTACCGGCGCCTTAATGGAAAAGTCTGAAATTGATAAAGTTGACGCTGCTATCGCAGCTGGAAAATATGTCGTTGTTCAGGCTGCTCCTGCAGTTCGTGCTGCTCTTGGTGAAGAGTTTGGTTATCCTGTTGGAACACCTGTCACCGGAAAGATGATTGCAGCTCTCAGACGTCTCGGCTTCTACAGAGTATATGATGTAAACTTTGGTGCTGACCTTACCATTATGGAAGAAGGAAATGAGCTCCTTGACCGTCTTACAAATGGTGGTGTGCTTCCCATGATCACATCATGTTCTCCTGGTTGGGTAAATTATGCTGAGTACAATTACTCTGATCTGTTACCCCACCTGTCTTCTTGCAAATCTCCTCATCAGATGCAAGGTGCGATCATTAAATCATATTGGGCAAAAGAGCATAATCTTGATCCTAAAGATGTATTTGTTGTTTCTGTTATGCCTTGCACTGCCAAGAAGTATGAACGTCAGAGAGATGAAATGAACGTTGACGGCATTGATGATGTTGATGCTGTAATTACAACTAGAGAACTTGCCAGAATGATCAGAAGAAGCGGTATCATCTTCAACAGGCTTCCTGACGAAGAATGGGATAGCGACATTATGGGCGATTATTCCGGAGCTGGTGTTATTTTCGGTGTTACTGGCGGCGTTATGGAAGCCGCTCTGCGTACCGTTTATCATGAGCTCACTGGCAAAGAACACGACCTTATCAAGTTCGAAGCAGTTCGTGGCCATGAAGCAGGAATTCGCGAGGCTTCTATTGATATCAATGGAACAACCGTTAATGTAGCTGTTGCATCCGGAATGAAATCTGCTAAAGTTCTTTTGGATGAAATACGTGAAGGTAAATCCAAATACCAGTTCATTGAGATTATGGGATGCCCTGGTGGTTGTATCAATGGTGGCGGACAACCCTATGTACGCAGCTGCTTCCTCCCGAATGAAGCTGACGATATCCTTGATACATATAAAGAGAAACGTGCCAAAGCTCTGTATTCTGAAGATGAACGTCAGGCTATCAGACAGTCTCACAATAATCCTCAGATTATTGAACTTTATGACAAATTCCTCGAGAAGCCCAATTCTCATTTAGCTCACAAATTGTTGCATACCACTTATGCTGCAAAAGAAAGATTTAAATAATCCTTTTTACAAACTAACAAGAAACATGGGATGATCTTTTAAGATCATCCCATGTTTCTTGTTTGTATGAATATAAAAAAGTGAAAAGAATTACGATCAGATGTACTAATTCTCAAATGCAGGAGTCCAGTATTTATTACCAAATATATCCGTTAAAAGATACGTAACACTAAACGTTGTATTACGAATTCTGAGGTTTTCCAATACAAGATCTCCATTAACAGTTAAAGGTTCTCCCAAATATCTACTTGAACTGAATTCCCCATCATATGAATAGTAATCACATAAGAATTGCAACACATCACCATTCTTGAGCGCTATAGTACCTTTTGCTACTGTGCTTGTCTCCCCTTCTACATAAACAGGTCTTGCGCCTGTAATAATACCGTAGGGGTTCTCTTTATTAAAAACGACCTCAAGATTGATACGCTGTATAAAGGCTTCACCGTCTTCATCCTCTGAGGAAAGCAATGCTGGAATGTATCCTGTTGTTGTCCAACTACCATCATCTTCAGCAACATCTGATTCAAGATAATATGCAACAACCTGTCCATTAAGAGTCAGCCATGTCTTATCATAATCAAGTATAAGATCATTACCCTCTATTTCGAAGACATTGTCTCTGCCAAGATCTATATAGCCCTCTCCATCGTCGACATAAACATTAAGCTCAACAGTCTGAATCAAGTTCCACTCATCATCTGTTAAACTTACGACTCTTTTACCGTTTGAATTAAGCGAAGCAACTATACGTGAGGGATCAATGAGATTTTGAGATATATACCGAGCATTTTGCTTAACCGTGTCAACATCCATCCACGAAAATTCAGAAGGAACATTCCTTCCAGAATAACCGCTAAGCAATTGATAGATAAGAGTAGGATCAATGGAATAACCAGATGAATAATTACCGTATGAATCACTATACTCGCCCAATAATGAACCAAGAGGCGATGAAGACCCAAACAAATCACTCAAATCAATAGACGAACTACTTCCATAACTAGAATAACCGGTGGATGCTCCTAATTGTCCAGACTGTGCCATACTCGCAAAATTGGTAATGAATTGAGTATAGTTCGTATCAAATCCGATCTGTTTATAGGTGCTAAGGGCACTATTCATCGAACGTAGATTCTCATAAGGAAAATAAATCGAAATACCATTGGCTCTGCTAATATTTGTTTTATTGTATTTGATACAAGACTTAAGAAGAGTTACCAGGTTTTTAGCATCCTGTGTGTCAATTCTATCAGCGAAATCAATTAAATCAATCTGATTGAGACGTTGAGCTTCTGCGAACTGTCTTGTATTGGCACGTGCATTAGAAACCGTTCTATAATTGTTTCCACTTAACATGTCATTTGTTGAATCAGCAAAAGCAGAAAAATACTGCGGTATAGTGCCTTCCAATTCAGCAAGATCAACTATAGAAAGAGTTACCGGTGACTGAGAAGATGCCCTTAAACTAGTTGAAACAAAATCATCAATTAACTGCTTAGACAGAGTAACGGTGTCTATTGAAGTATTCCGAGATAGAGAAGTTAGCCAATTTGTGTAATACCAACCGGCCCCAGGTTCACTTTCTTCGGACGCGATCAAATAATCCGCGTAATTGTCGCAGACCATAGCTGTTTCAAGAGTCTGCATTAAACAAGCATCAAAACCGATCCAATCAAATTGAACATTTGCAGCCTTAAGAGCTGAGTTAAATTGAGCGAGATCCATTGAGCCCGACGATGAGTGTTTCTCATCGTAACCATAACCTGAAACAGAACCACCGCCGTGATCCCACATAATCAGAATATATCTATCTGCAGAATAATTCTTACTACAATAATTTATAAACGATGTAAGAGTAAGAGGATCTGTCATCGTAAGATTACCTAGGTTATCCTCAAGTATAGAAACGCCCCCCTTCTCTACTTTCAGAATTTGGTTGGTCGTAGATGAAACGACATTGTTCTGCCATTTCTTGCACCCACCTGTTTCTACAATAATATTGACTTTATCTGAAAGCGAAGCATTCGTCATCTCGACGAGATCACTGGTAGCCATTCCATACTTTGACTCCAGATCCGTGCCACACATGTACACCATAATAGTAACAGAATCGGTACCGTTACCTTTAGGCGTATAATACTTTTCTCGAGGAGTACCTTGATGAACGACTGAAGAAGCACCGTTATTATCAGATTGAGTTGGATTATAATCAAGCTCCGGCTTAGTTGTTGTCTCTGTTTGCTGAGAAGTGTTTTCTTGATATGAAGGAACCACACTGGTAGGTACAGAGAGACAACTGCGAAGAAGTGTCATAATTACAATAACAGCTATAATTAATAACACAATCCTTCTCATTCTTGGAGACAGCGAGGTAAAAATCTTACCTGCAAGCAAAAGTAACAAACCGCTGGAAAGAGGATTTCCTCTTTGCATGTCTCGATTTGACCCTGCTTCCTGCCTATCACGTCTTTCCCTTTGTCCGCTTCCTACAGGTGAAGTGCCGTATTCTTTGCCTTTTCCGACATTTACCGACCCTGATCCGACTTTCTTTTCTCTACTATGTGGTTTATTATCCATTATTGTGCTACTCCGTGTTCTCCTGTTTTACTTGAATTATATCATTCTTTTTATAAAAAATATCTTTTAGTTATAGTACAATATATCAGCAATAACTCTAATTTGCTACAACACTGTATTATTTTGAAACTATTTGTAAGTATTACCCGTATTAATCATTCTGCATCAATTCTGTAACAACATATGAGGGTTTCAAACGATGGATAATATTACATCCTATATTGGTTGGTATTCAGATTTCGATTTCATAGATATGCCTTTTAACATAGTGGATAGCATTATATTGTGCCAACTAGCTTACGCTCAATTTGATCTTAATTCTCTTAAGGAAGCCCCATTAAAAGATTGCCTTATTGTTTCCCAAGATCGTTCAAGCTCATTTCAACGTGAAGCAATCAAGTCAAAACGTTTTGGTAATATTATCGTATCTGACATTTTTGAAGCTTACGATGAGGATTACAATAACCCTACTCAATTCTATGCAATCTGCTTCACATACCAGCCAAATCATAAATATATAGCCTTCAGAGGTACAGATGCTTCACTTGCTGGGTGGAAAGAAGACCTTATGATGGGCTACCAAAAAATAGCAGCCCATGATTTAGCTTTAGAGTATTTAAAACGGTGTATATCGAAAGACTACCGATACGTGATAGGCGGCCATTCAAAAGGAGCCAATCTTGCTTTATATGCATGTTCTTTTTTATCCGACGATAAATTAAAACAAGTGGAACATATCTACCTGAATGACGGACCCGGTCTTAATCCTGCAATTTACGACGTATCCGTTTTAGAGAGAATAGATGAAAAGGCCACTGTATTAGAACCTGAGTTTTCTATTTTTGGTAAAATATATGAACCTCAAATACATGATATTAGAATAGTAAAAAGCACTCAGCAGGGTTTATTGCAGCATAGTATGAGTACATGGATTATTGATAAGGGTCATTTAAAATATACCTCTTCTCATACTGATACCAGTACCTGGGTCAATATGGTAATCAATAACTGGTTTGAAAGCGAATCCCTAGAAAGTCGTAAAATCTTTGCTGACGAGTTATTCCAAACTCTTACATCTACAGGGGCAAAAACTCGCTATCAGATCAAACCCGGTAATGTAGATGATTTAAAAAAATACTGGAAAGCGATTTCTACCTCGGATACCAAAGCTAAACTAATAGCTGGCAACCTCCCCTTATCCGCAATATTTGGGAATTTCTTCAGAGAAATTAATACCGGCAACATATATAAAGCAGTTCATGACTCTATTACCATACAAGGGATACTATGTCTGTTATTTGGTTTATTTATGTTATTGCTGCCAAGAAGATTTTTTGATATTGCATTTGTGATTCTTCTTTTTTCCGTCGTAATAATTCAGATAGTTAATGTTGTAAATATGCTAATACGTTATAAGCGCCATTTAAGGTCTATTATTCCTCAAGTAATAATATGTTCTGCTTCATTTGCAATCTTCTTAATTCTCTTGGTTAAGGAAAGCGCTCTTTTCATTATCGAAAGCGCAGTGATTGGTTTTGTTTTGTTAGTATGGTCTTTTAGAAACTGGATTCACACCAAAGAATCTGTATTTCATTCATTTGAATATTGGAAAAATATAGCTGAAACATTATTTACGCTTTTATTCGGAATGTTTATATTAGTAGCGCCATCGTACACCATATCTTCATTTACAACTTATTTAGGATATTACATGTTATTTGACGGAATAATAACTGCTATAACCGGCAAAAATTGATCTCAATTGGGCCGTTTATAGAAACTGTTATCTTCACATGTCAAAAAGAAGGAGCTCCCTCAGCTCCTTCTTTTCTATTTGATTATGTCTTACATATTTATTTACCTGTCGTCTTCTTCAAGCATCCGCAACTTTTGATATTGCCTGAAGTCAAACGTATTAATGGCAAATCAATGTAATTACCGCAATCACACTTGCAGTGCCATACAACACTGCCATTCTTTCTTTCATTAGTTGCAGACACAGCGACCAGTTTTCCGAATCTCTGACCACTTATATCATGTGCCCTACGCTTCAGTTTCTCAATTCTTTTACATCCACAACTCGTAGTGTTTCCACTAGTCAAAGAACTAAGCCTTACATCGATCTCATTGCCACATTCACATCTGCAATGCCACATGTAAGTACTTCCACTTACGACACCTAATGGGTATAGCGCTTCGAGTTTACCAAAGTGCATACCAGAAATGTCCTTTATCTTATCTTTATTCTTTTGGCATCCACAACTATAAATCTTTTTCCCTAAAATTTTATATGGCTCAAGAAATAGAATTTTCCCGCATTCACACTGACATTTCCATAAATAAGATCCTTTTCTCTTGGAATCTGTTCTTTCGATAGCTGTTACGATACCCGAGCGCATACCTGTTAAATCTGCTTTTCCCATGTCGATACCCTCATAAATAGAATAGGCATGGATTTCTGAGAAACAAAAAGTACTACGCATCCGTCAAAACAAATACAAGTATTCAGTTTGTATTATCAAATACCCATAAATATCAATGTTATGAAAAATCAATTATTATTCCATTGTTAGTATAATTTTAAAACGTATCGTTTTCAATAATATATTGTAATGAATAAATAATTTTCAGCAGAAATGTAAAGTAAAAGTACATAATTTTGACAAATACAACAATGAAAACAAATGAGAGAAAGAGTGTATATGATACATTATCTACATTATTAAATATTTTATGAATTTCTGCGGGTATATGTATGGCGCAGAATTGTTTTATATTATACTTTATTGTGTGAATATACTCTAGACATTTCCGTTAAATGTGATGTATACTTTTCATGATTGGGATTTGCGCAAAGAATGCAACGCGCAATGCACATGATAATGAATAGTAAATCTATTTAAAGGAAGTATTGTTGTCTATGAACGAATGTTTAAACACCCTATTTCTTGGGAGAAAATTCAAAAACCTTCTCAAATTATCTTTTGAACCAATTAGAGAAAAATACGATTTAAAGCAAACCGAAATCGAAGTATTGAGTTATCTTGCTTTATACCCTTCCGCTACCTCTACTGAGGTATATCAGAATTTGAACTTGAATAAAGGACATGTGTCTCAGTCCACTATTCATCTTCAGTCTCTTAATTTAATCGCTTTGCACACGAACCCTAATGACAAAAGGTCTGCTACTTATTCTTTAACAGAAAAAGGAAAACAGGCTTATGACGATATCATGAAAGAACATTCTGTCCTTTTGAATTCGTTGCTGCACAATATATCAGACAAAGAACTAAAGTCTTTTCTTAAGACGAGTTCCAAAATCATGGATAATATTGATAACATTTTGAATCAATAACACTTATTATCTATATGCTTCAGATTAATAATATCTCCAAAAAATATCTCACTGGCAGTCTTTCTCAGACAGCATTAAATCAAGTCAGCCTGACATTCAGAGATAATGAGTTCGTTGCGATACTCGGTCCCAGTGGGTCTGGTAAAACGACATTATTGAATATTATCGGTGGACTCGATCGCTATGATGAAGGAGATATTATAATCAATGGTATTTCCACAAAAAAGTATAAAGATAAGGACTGGGATTCATACCGTAATCATACAATAGGTTTTGTTTTTCAGAGTTACAATTTAATACCCCATCAATCTGTTTTATCCAATGTAGAACTAGCGCTTACTATATCTGGCGTCTCCAGTCATGAGAGAAGGAATCGTGCTATTCGTGCTTTGGATAATGTCGGACTTGGTGATCATATTTACAAAAAACCAAATCAATTGTCCGGAGGTCAAATGCAGCGTGTAGCGATTGCACGAGCACTTGTCAATGATCCGGACATTTTGCTTGCTGATGAACCAACAGGTGCTCTAGATAGTGATACGAGTATCCAGGTAATGGAACTTCTAAAGGACGTTGCCAAAGACAGACTTGTAGTGATGGTGACCCACAACCCAGATTTAGCTAAACAATATGCCACAAGAATCGTAACTTTACGTGACGGTGTAATTCAGAACGATTCCGATCCTTGTATCGTTTCCGATAACAAAAGTATTCCACTATATAAAAATCTTGGCAGAGCCTCCATGTCATTTCTTACGGCTCTAAATTTAAGTTTCAATAACCTAAAAACTAAACTAGCCAGGACAGTTCTCGTCTCACTCGCAGGTAGTATTGGAATTATCGGTATTTCTCTAATCCTATCCTTATCTAACGGAGTAAATTCTTATATTCGCTCTATTGAAGAAAGCACGCTTTCTGAGTATCCTGTTCAAATCACTAGCTCTGCTTTTAACTTTATGACTGCATACGAATTGACAAACTCTGATGAAGGTGACACCGAAGACACTAATAATGACACTACTCCTTCTAATGTTGTTCATGAGATACCTATCATTAACAGCATGCTTTCCCACACCACTTCAAATGATCTGGTTTCTTTAAAAGAATACCTTGATAACAATAAGTCAATTCCTTTGTATACTAACTCAATTGAATATAGTTTTGGTTATGAACCTCATATTTACAGACTCGATGGCAATAAATACAGACAAGTAAATCCCGATTCATCTTTCAGTGCATTAGGGTTTAACAGCACTGCTTCAAACAATTCCATTCTTTCGATGTTTGGTTCGTCCAATCAGTTCTTCTGCCTTCCCGAGAGCAAAAAACTGTATATCGATCAATATGATATTCTTGCCGGACAATGGCCCTCTTCAAAAAATGAAGCTGTTCTAGTACTACTTAGAAGCGGAAATATTACGGATTTCCAATTATACACTTTAGGTATAAAGGATAGCGATGAACTGGACGCATTAATAAAATCATTTGCTGAAGAAAAAAGTATTAATACAGATACTTCCTCGCTAGTATTCAACTATAAAGACTTTTTGGGTATTTCTTTTAAAGCTGTATCTCCTTTTAGGTATTATAAATATGATGGGGAATTCAACCTTTGGGTTGATAAATCTACGGATAAATCATTCATGCAGAATCTTCTGAATGGTAGTGAGGATCTTACAATTGTCGGTGTAGTGATGCCGAAGGCAGACAGTGAGGTGGCGATGCTCCAAAGCGGCATTTATTATACAAGCGATCTTATTTATTATCTTGTCGATGAAGCAGCAAATAGTGATATCGTAAGAGAGCAATCTTCTCACCCCTCAATAAACGTCTTTACCGGCGTCCGTTTTGATGAAGAAAACAACTCTTCCGTTAACCTAGATAATCTTTTCTCTATCGACGAATCTATGCTTCAAGAGGCTTTTTCTTTTGACCCAAATGCCTTATCGTTTGATGCTAGTTCCCTCTCCAAGTTACAAGATATCTCTGTATCCTCTCTAATCACAGAGCAAGATATTGCATCTATTAGCATGCCGACTTTAGATTTTGAATCTTTAAGCAATAGCTTATCTATAGAAATAGATCCGAATCGTGCACGCGAAGCCATGCTTAACATAATTAGTGACTATATGGATTATGGTTCTTCTGATCCTTCAACAGATTACTCTAAACTTTCAGAATCAATTGAGGCATATCTGAATGATCCTCAGACAAGAAGTCTGCTTTCTGAAGAGATTTCGAACATCATGAATGAAAGTGATTCGCCTGCAATACCAGATGAAATAATAATTGAAGCTATTATTTCAGTTCTTGATTCATATACCGCGTATTTAGATCAAAATGAAGAGCAACTTACTCCTTCTCAATACATCTCTGGTCTCAGTGAATATCTATCATCTGCTGAAGGAAGAGTAGTCTTATCTGAAGTTTCCAATTCAATAAGGGATTCTATTTCTTTTCCAAGCATCTCGGATGAATCTATTCAAAGTATTATAGACAAACTGGTTAATGGATATTCTGACTACGCAAAAGCGAACTCATTACCTGATCCAAGCAGATTAGAATCCTCTATTCAGGAATATATTCAGTCGGAAAGAGGTTCAAATACTATTAGTACTTCTGTTTCTTCTCTAATAGATACAGCTTCCCTGGAACATGATTTCAATCAGTGGCTATCCAGTCAAACCCCGACTATACAACAGTCTTTACAGCCCTTACTTACAACAGTCATGCAAAGATTGACCTTTGAAATATCAAGTGTTCTACAAAGCTCTTTCGGTTCTTTATCCGGTTCATTCGCAAATGCATTCAAAATTAATACTAATGCCTTCTCTAAGGCATTCCGTATCAATATGAGTGAAAGTGATTTCACTTCTTTGATGTATTCCATGATGCAACAACAGCAGAATACATTTGAAGAGAACCTTCGCAAACTCGGCTATATAGATCTTAACGTCCCATCATATATTTCTATTTATCCTAAAGATTTTGACTCCAAGGAAAAAGTCATCTCTCTCCTCAATGCATATAATGATTTAATGGCGGAAACTGATGACACAAAAGTAATATCTTTCACTGATACTGTTGGTACTTTGATGTCTTCGGTTACTACTATTGTTGATACGGTCTCATATGTATTAGTCGCTTTTGTTGCTATTTCCTTAATAGTTTCTTCTCTAATGATAGGAGTCATTACTTATATAAGCGTTCTCGAACGAAAGAAAGAGATTGGTATATTGAGAGCCTTGGGAGCTTCAAAACATAATATCTCACAGGTATTTAATGCTGAGACATTCATAATAGGCGCCCTTGCTGGTATACTAGGCATCATTCTTACACATATTATTCTTGTTCCCGGCAATATGCTGATCCACCATCTCACAAACAATTACAATGTCAATGCTTATCTTCCGTTCACAGCAGCCTTGATATTAATTGCACTTAGCATCATTCTAACGTTAATCGGTGGTATCATACCCTCAAAAAAAGCTGCTAAAAGTGATCCTGTTACAGCTTTAAGATCCGAATAGAATCATTTAATAAGACTTTAAAAAGCACTTGTCCTTTCTCTGATAAAGGACAAGTGCTTATCTTAAATAAATGAATTCAACTTATTTCCATCTGTTTTCAGAATACTTTCTTTCCCATTCCATATCATAAAACGAACTAGAAGCTTTCATATGACATCCTTCATAAAGGTCATTGGAAAGTTCCAAAATGACATCATACAATTCCAAATCTTTTTTCCACATCTCAGATATGTTAGAAAAACCAATTAAAGTACCAACAATCTGACCTGTTATCGAACCAGTAGAATCACTGTCCCCATCATGATTAACAGCAGCACGTATAGCACTGTCAAAATCCGTAGTATGACGTAAACTACAATATATAGCGATAGCCAGCGCTTCTTCTGCGATCCATCCCTGCCCAAGTTCATGGATATTTTCCATGTCCTCTTTACTATTACCTGCTAGATCGATTGCTTTATTGATTAGTGAAGTCAAGACACCAATCTGAGTATCATCGCTGAAAATCCTTTCCACTGTATCTCTAGCTTCAATAACAATATCGTGCAAATTATCACTATTACTATACGCAAGCCGGTTTATGATATGTACTAGAACCGACGCAGGCATGTAACCTAATGAATTACCATGAGTTATAGCAGCTATTTGTGCAGCTTCTCGATCTAGCCACTCTATATTTCCATGAAATTTCAAAGCTAAAGGAGCAACTCGCATTACTCCACCGCACCCCTTACTATCATTAACAGGAGCTACAATGTAATCTTCTATTTCGTTTAAGGTCTCTCCCCTTTCATTCAAAGAAGACAGACACGTGTTACCAGGCGCTCTCCATTCATATAATTCGGGAACATATACCAACCAACAAGCATTTCCCTCAATAGAATCAAAATCCGGCAACATACCATGAGAAGCATATTTTTGAGTTGCAAGCCAATCCCAATATGCGCTCGCAACAGAATTTCTCGGCTTCCAATGCGTCTTCCACATTTTCCCTGAACTCTCGCCAGACAAAAGGCCATTTGCAGTAAATAAAGTCATTTGTGTATCGTCAGAAATTAATGCTTTACCACAAGATTCATCAATGTCGTAATACTGAATACCAGAAGGACCATAGGTCGCAAATATGTCTGCTTCTTGTTTAAACTCTATAGGGTAGCCTAAAGCATCTCCAATAGCCCCCCCAAATATACATCCTAGAATCTTATCTCTGTTACCATCAAGAACAGTCATTTCAAATTACCTCTTACTGCGAAATATATAATGAAGCTATGATATCCCTGATTTTCGCTATTCTATCATCTCTTCGTCTTTCGGAAGGATACCTCTGATAATACAATTCATTACCAAGATACATGCGAGCTTCGCGCATCTTTCTCCGATATAAGATGTGCCCTAGAATCCAACACAAAAAGCCATAATATGCAAATAACAAAATAATCCACCAATACCGTAAAGAGTGCGCAAATGTGAAAAATATGATTGGCGGAAGCATAGCCATAATAGCCAGCATAAAAAGAGCAAATGTAGATATAGCAGATTCAAAATTCAAATGATCATTTTTAAGGGAATTAGGGCTCATATAAACTACTCCTTTGTTTTAAGTAGCAAATCATACATCCAATGAAAAAACACTTTAGAATCAGCTTTTTTAGCATAATGACAATTAATTGGTAAGTCAACTTGATGCCCTTGTTTATCCCTAATGACAGTATAGTTTCTTCCTAAAACAGTTTCACCGTATGCGTAACCTCTTCCAAGGTCCACATGACAACTTGTGTCCCAAATCTCACTCAATACTTCGGGGTGAACAACAGCGCATACAGCAAGAGGATCATGAAGGGCAGCACCTACTATCTTACCTTTTGTTTTTCCCAGATTATTATCACTTGCTCTCAATCTTTGCTCTATCATATCGGCTACAAAGACAGCTTGTTTCGTTCCTATAGCTCTAATCTGAGCTGCTTGCTCATAATTTAAATATGCATTTGAAGTAGCATCCAATGAAACCATCGTAACATCCAGTCCGCTGCTCAAAACAATTTCAACCGCCTCAGGATCCACCCACACATTGAATTCAGCCGCTTGTGTGGAAGCATATACATCATGAGATCCTCCCATCATAACAACTCGTTTAATCTTTTTAAGAATTCTATCATCTGAACGTATAGCTAAAGCGAGATTTGTTTGAGGTCCTACAGGAACAATTGTTACAGATCTATCCGGCATTTGCAAAAGCTTTTCTACGATCCACAATGGTGCTCTCTGTTCATTCGCCTTTAGTGTTGTAGGAGGAAGAGGAAGATGATGAGGATGGACTCGCTCCTTATCATCTCCTAAAATCTCACGATGAGGCAATGTCATACCTTGAATTCCCCACGGAACCAAGGTAGACACGAGAGGCAATTCTGCTCCCATATATACAGGAATATCGCACGAATTACACAATTCAAGTACTCTCAAGGTATTATCCGTCGTATTTTTCAGTTCTACATTTCCGCCGACAGTGGTCACTCCTAATATATCAATATCTTCACTTAACAAAGCACATACGAGAGCGACAGCGTCATCCGAACCAGTATCTACATCTAGTATTATTCTCTCTTTATGCATGATCCAACCTACTAATGATATAAATCAAGAACAAAATAGATTCTATTTCTACTTATTCTTTGTATCAAAAAACTGAGGCATCACCCTCAGTCTTTTGATATTATTTTGCTTTTATAATTCGATTGCAGTATCAAGAGCTATTTCCATCATGCTCTTAAAAGCGGTCTGTCTCTCTTCAGGCGTTGTTTCAGCCCCTTTCTTATCAGAGACAGTTAAAAGACATGCAGCCTTTTTACCAAGGTATCTTGCATTAGCGAACAAACCAAAGCCTTCCATTTCGCCAGCAATAATATCGTATTTCTTCGGTCTGGAAGCCCGAATATCCGGATCACCATAAAAACAGTCGCCGCTGCTTCCGATACCTTTATAAATCTTTCTTCCAAGTTTTTCAGCTGTAGCTGCAAGTTTATCTGTCAATTCTTTATCGGGATACATTAGGTCTTCTTCATATCCAAAAGCAACTTTCGCATAGGTAGAATCAGAAAAAGCCGCCGTTTCAAGAATCACGTCATAGAGATCCATCTCAGGAAGCAATCCACCACATGAACCGACACGGATAATGTTCTCTACACCATAGAATTTGTAAAGTTCGAATGAATAGATTCCAATAGAAGGAATACCCATTCCGTGGCCCATAACAGAAACTTCAACGCCTTTGTACTTACCTGTATATCCAAGCATTCCACGTACATGATTGAATTCTTTGGCATCTTCGAGGAAGTTTTCCGCGATAAACTTAGCACGTAACGGATCACCGGGCATAATAACGGTTTTGGCAATGTCGCCAACTTTAGCACTGTTGTGTGGGGTTCCTTTGAATTCAGCCATTTTACAACCTCTTTCTCTAATATAATGATTTGATTTCATAATTCTATTTTATTATGATTCTTAATGATACTCAAGGACATAAGTCACATTAATTAAGGTGAATGTCACACCTACTGCATTATCCCATTCTATCAGTGAAAGGAAAAAAACATGAAATACTTAATCATATCTATAGGATCATTCATATCCGGTTTTTTACAAGGGTGCACTGGTTTCGGAGCTGTTATGATCATGATGATCATTTTTCCTTTTTTTCTTCCAATTACTGATTCAATAGGTATAGCAAATTCATCTACTATCGTAGGGAATCTGCACGTCTTTTTTCAGCATAGAAAAGACGTCATATATAAAAAGGTTTTGATTCCTTCATTAATTAGCATAATTGTAAATGCTTTTGCAACACTACAATCAATCAAAACAAATCAACAAACAGTGAAAAAAGCATTTGGAATGTTTCTAATTATCCTTTCCTTATACTACCTTATATTCAATAAAGGAAAAAAATGGAACCTATCCTTACCCGTTAAATTGATAATTATAGTTGCTTACGCCATATTTACAGCCTTTTTCGGCATAGGTGGACCATTAATAGCCATCTACTTCATGAATACTACTAAATCAAGAAGCGAATATCTTGGATCAATTCAACTATTCTTTTTAATAACAGGAATATTTAATACAATTGTGCGTATATCTTCAGGTCTGATTAAGATAGAACATCTCCCTCTAATTATAATCGGAATGTTAGGAGTGTTTATATCAGGTATTGTAAGCAAATCATTTATAGATCGCATAGAAGTCAGACAAGCTGAATTATTAACCTATTTACTTGTTGGATTTACTGGAGTCTATAACCTATTCTTCTGAAAGACTATTGTTGATAATTCAAATGCTTATCATCAATAAGATTAAGTGTATTATTTATATATCTTTTGGATAACCATTTAGCCATGTCTAGATTCTGATCCAAATAATTGCCGCATTCCTCAGGTTTCGCTCCTGGAATATCACCCTCAAAGTCAACTATAAAAGAAAACATATCTCTAACCAGTTCTACAACATCTGCAGACATAAGGTCCCCTTCAAGTATCATGTAGAATCCTGTCCTACACCCCATAGGACCGAAATATACAACTTTCTTTTTCCAATTAGGATTATTTCTTAAGTATGTAGCCCCAAGGTGCTCTATCGTGTGTATCTCAGCAGTATTCATTACAGGTTCCTTATTGGGAGTTGTCATTCTTATATCAAAAGTAGTAAGGACAACATTATTAAATTCATCCTTACGTGAAACATAGATTCCCGGTTCAAGAATTAAGTGGTTAACTGAAAAACTCTCTATTCTTTCCATATTTAAATATCCTCCAATTTGTAATATTCTACCATGAAAAATCGGTGCTGTATTAATACAGCACCGATTTTCAATTCTATATCAGAATTAATTGAGTAAACAAATGAATTATGCAGAAACAGCTACGAAGTTAACTGTTGTATCAGCAAAGATCTTATTCAGCTCGTCAAGAGACTTGCCATATGCAGAGTCAACAGTGAGAGCACCAGAAAGAACATCCTGTGTGATCTTATCAGCGATAGCAAGTGCATCTGCGTTCGCATTTGCCTTGAAGAAATCGTTGTCAGCGCATCCCGCAGCACCTTCAGCAATACCATAAAGCCTTGTGCCAAGAACAGGTGTACCACCTTCGTTAATTGTCTTAACCAGGTCGTAAACAGGCTGAGCAACTTTCTTAAGAGCAGAAGTAAGAATGACTTCAGCTTTATCCTCTTTGTCGTGGCTCAAGAATACTGCATACTGGTCGGAGTCAACACCGATATCCCATACAGTATCATCGCCAGCTTCGCGGAGCTCGAGAACAGCTTCAATAACACCATCACCAGACTGACCAGCAACACCGTGCATGATGTCAGCTTTGTAGTTGTTATAAAGAGCTTTTGTCAATTCCTTCGCTCTTGCAGGGTCACTCCAGGGGGAGTTACCAGCAACCCAGGAATAAGCTGTGGAAGCGGTCTCATCTGCGTATTTAACGCCCTCGACCCAACCTACCAGGAAGTCATAAAGACCTGTGTTCTCCTGGCCGCCAACCCAACCAGTTACTTTGGTTGTGGACTGGCATGCAGCAATTGCTCCGCAGACAAAGTCAGATTCGTTAGCACCGAATACAACAGCGAGAATGTTCTCATTCGGCTCATAGCCTGTGTCTGTGCAGTCATAAAGGAAGAATGTTGTGTCCGGATAGTCCATGGACTCCTCGTCGAGGAGAGCACGAACATCAGAGCTGTATCCAGCGACTACGATATCATAGCCACTCTGAGCAGCCTCACGAACGCCGTTAACAACGCCATCTTCACCAACCTGCTGGCAGTCATAAGTGATGCCAAAGTCAGCCTGAGCTTCTTTCAGACCATTGTCGCAGGAGTCTGCGAAAGAGTTGTCGCCGAGTGCGGAAACAACATAGCAAACACGCAGAGCTGCTACTTCGGATTCGCCACCAGTGGGCTCGTCATTGCCACCTGCCGGCTCTGTCTCGCCGCCACCGCATGCTACTAAAGCAAAGGCGAGGACAAGGACGAGCATTAAGGAAAGAAATTTTTTCATTAATCTACCCTTCTTTCATATTATGAGTTGTTTACTCTCTTAAAGATTACTAGTTGGTCTATATTTTGTCAACAAATAGAAAAATATTGAAATAATATTGTTATTTTTTATACTGGTACAGCCAAATTCAAAGCGCCTTCAACTATTTCAGCCACAAAATGATTGTCGTAAACTATCTCTCCATCATTAGAATATGCGAAACCCTCAGGGGCGGTAACCTCAATTCTTTTAGCTCGAACATATGTAACAAGGTCAGCCATACTTTTGGTATCAAGATGTTCCCCCTTCATATAATGGCCGATCAAAAACGGAACCCGAAGTCTGGAACATGGTTTAAAAACGCAAACATCGATCCACCCATCATTCGTGATTGCTTTCGGAGAGCATCTAAATGATCCACCAACATATTGTCCGTTTCCTAACGTACAAAACAAACCATAATTATCCGGGTTAAGATCAACTCCATCTGCCACTACCTTAAACTCGTTCTTTACACTTGTAATAAGAGCTTTAACTATTCCCTCAGTATAAGCAAACTTAGACCCATGCCCTAATTGTTTTCGCCTCTCCTGTACATAAATTGCTACAGTAGTGTCAAATCCAAAATTTAAGACATTGACACAATAATGATCTCCGACTTTGATAGCATCTAATTTTTGGACCGGTGCATTTACTAATGCTTCCACATTTAGAAATTTATCTGCACCACCAAAGGATTTTACAAAATCGTTGCCACTACCACAAGGATATACTGTTACGCTAACATTATCGTATCCGACAGCCCCATTACATACTTCAGAAAAAGTACCGTCTCCCCCGCAAGCGATAAAACGTATCTCCTCATTGGGATACTTTTCTATCATATCTTTTACAAAACGAGTGGCGTCCTCTTCCCCTCTTGTAACATATAATTCACAGTCATCAACTTGCTCCAGCTTATCAATAGCAGTGCGCAATCTGGTCTCATTTCCGCCTTTTCCTGCAATTAGATTTAGGATAAAAAAGTATTTCATTCAAATCCTCCTTATGCCCTTGATGCAAAATATTGAAACAGAATGATGAACAAGTATTATCTCATCATGATGTGAATTCGTGCAAAAGCAATCTCCGTTTTCATGAAGAAAAAAGAATTGTACTTATTATACCATTTATGTTCGACATTTCCTGACTTTAGTAAGTATGATTCGTCAACATGTCCTAAAATCACATAGTTTTTCTAGACTATTGCGAATTGACTTCTCCGAAAAACCAAACTACCCTTTAAATAGAGTATTAAAAAGGAGAATTATTTATCATGTCAGAATTCAATGGCACTCCTCACAACAGCGCTAAACTAGGGGATATCGCGAAAACCGTTATAATGCCAGGAGACCCTTTACGAGCAAAGTTTATTGCCGAAAACTTTCTGGAAAATGTAAAAGAGTTTAATCACGTAAGAGGTATGCTTGGTTATACTGGTACCTATAAGGGAGTTCCTATCTCCGTGATGGGTCATGGTATGGGTATTCCTTCTGTAGGAATTTATTCTTTTGAGTTGTTCAAATTTTACGGAGTAGAAAACATCATTAGAATTGGCTCATGCGGTGGCATGCTTCCGGAAATGGATCTATTTGACGTAGTTCTCGCTGATTCTGCTTATAGTGCTTCTTCCTACGCTAAGGTTGCATTCGATTATGATGGTGACCTGATGTATCCGTCGAAGGATTTGACGGATAAACTCGCAGCTACAGCTGATAAACTGGGAAAACATATTTTCCGTGGTATCGTTCACAGCAGCGATTGTTTTTATTCTGATCCTTCTGTACAAAAAGCTCCTCCCTATAAATTGATTGCAGTGGAAATGGAAAGCTTTGGTTTGTTTGCAAATGCAAAATATCTGGGAAAGAATGCTGCGTGTCTACTCACAATTTCCGATAAGGAAGGCGCGGAAACTACCCCTGAAGAAAGACAGACCGCTTTTAAGAGCATGATGGAAATAGCCCTCGATACAGCAGTCACATTATAATTCTCATTCTTCATCGCATTTATACTATATTAATACTAATATTAGTATTAATTGAACCCCCAATACTGAACACTAGTTCTAGTATTGGGGGTTCATGTTATGGATGATGGTTTATCTATCCCCTGAATCCGAATATTCCATTCAATCTGCCAAGCACATCGTCAGATCTATATATCCATGCATTTTTGCTCTCATTATATGCAATAACATTAGATTTATTGCCATTAGGATCAACCGTATCAATAACGTTTACAAGGCCCTCAGTGAAACTCCCCTTGTAGGTATCATCATTGACATAATCCCATGTGACTTCGCCATCGTATAGACCATCTTTTACATTGGAATATACGTACCATTCTGTAGGAACGGAAGAACTGTATTGTAGAATGTGTTCCTGAGCTGCACCTTGAGGTACATCGTTTTCCCAAGTTCCTGTCATCTCGTACTCAATATAAGATCCAATCCCACTAGAGGAATAGTAATACCACTTACCTTCGCCATTTCTATCCAGCCCTGAATAATCTCCGTAATAGAAAGCTATTCCCCCATCCACGACGTAAAAGCCTAACTTACTATACTCACACCCCTCAACATCGAATACTACAGGGAATTCTCCACCTGCTTCATAAAAACTATTAGCAAATCCCTTCCCATTAGCATTATATTCGAGGAATATAAAAGGAAGACTTCCGGAATCTATTTCCGACGCAAGATTCTGCGCTACCTCCTGTCCTTGTTTCATAAGTTCAGCTGTAGCAATAATAACATCCAGCTCTTCTCTCGTAGATTCCATTGAATATCCAGCAGAAATCGCTTCATTGTAAATCCGCTCTGCTTCATCGATTGCCCCGCTATCTGCAGTATTCAGGCACCAGTCACTATAAATCAGACTGATATAATCTACACACTCCTTATCATAATCAGGGCAATAGATCCTCGCTTCATCGTAATACCTGATAGCAGTTTCGTAGTCGTCATTAGAATATGCTTCCATACCCAGATTATCATACGAATAAAAAAGATCCGTTTGAGCAACACTATCGCCTGGTTTAAAAGATAAAGCATTCTGGAATTGTTCTATCGCTTCATTGTAGTCCTTGTTATCATAAGCTACTTCCCCCTTATTCATTGCCTTATCATATTTTACAGAAGGAAGACTCTGATAAATTAGGAAACCGGCTACTAAAGCCAATACCAGCAAACCGATTATAAGAGGCAGTTTGCTCTTCTTTTTTACCTGACTCCCACTTCCAGACAATCCTTGTGTTTCCGCTTTATTATCATTAGAAACATAAGAAGGCGGAAAAACATTAACTGAATTCTGAACGTAAGCTGGTTGACCTTCTTGAATTTGATATTCATATGGGACACGCGAATTATCTGAATTGGCAGAAACACCAGCGCTTGAATTAGAGAGCGAACTCTCATTTTCAGATAAACTGTCATTTACCTCAGGTATCTGAATATTCTGAGAAGCCAAGTTATCCTGTTCTAAATGATGAGATTGATCGCCAACCAGATATACACCAGGAATAGTCCCTTCAAGAGCAGAAACCAATTCGTTGCCTGATTCCAAAATACTATCTTTATCATTTTCCGCCCTAACAACCGTATCCTCTATCGCCATATCGCTGTTGGGGTTGGTTTCGCTTTCTCCTAATGTATTAACGGGAACTACCGCTGTTCCACAATTGGAACAAAACTTCGCATCGCTAGGTAGTTCACTCCCACAATTACTGCAGTACATATTGTTATCCTCCATTTTTGCAATACGATACGCTATTTTCACAATTACATTTTATAAAAAGTAAGATTGGCAATGAATATATTCTCTCCTCCCAGATCAAGAACTGCATATTGTGGTCCCCTATAATCCATAACAGCTCCGGGATTCAATAACCAAATTCCATCTTTTTTATAACATTGCTGAACATGTGTATGTCCAAATAAAACTGCGTTACATCCACGCTCTTTAGCTTCTTTCAACAAATAATGATCTGTACTCTTAACAGCATGCTTATGCCCATGCACCATCAATATACGCCAATTATCTAATACCATTTCCTGAAGATCGGGAAGAACAGACATGTAATCACAATTTCCCTGCACACCAATCATTGCCCAATTAGGATGAGAAGAATGAATGTACTCATAATCTCCGGCGCCATCACCAAGAAACACAAATCTCTCCGCTTCCGGATGTGAAGCACAGATCTTCTCGAATGATTTTGTTCTGCCATGAGAATCGGAAATAATGATCAGCCTTCTCATTCTTTGGCCTCAATAGCTGACTTATATAAGACGCTTTTCGATAATCCGGTATCTTTAGCAACAATTTTGGCTGCGGCAGCAAGCGACAAATCGTTTTCCTCGCACATTTTCAGCACTTGTTGCACAGCATTTTCCACACTCACCTCTGCTCCTGCCTTGATATCCTGAGACCCTTCTACTATGAGGACAAACTCACCTTTAGGGGGATTCTCGTTATAATGTTTTATTGCCTCGCCAAGGCTCGTTCTCCATATTTCCTCATGTACTTTTGTCATCTCACGACAGACAGTAATTCTGCGGTCTCCTAAGTACAAAGCTAAGTCCTCAAGCGTCCTTTGCAACTTGTGTGGAGCTTCATAGAACACAAGTGTTCTTTTTTCGTTTTGTATCTCTTCGAGTCTCTTTTTTCTTCCTCCTTTTGGTGTCGGTAAAAAACCTTCAAAACAGAATCGCTCACAATGTATCCCGCATACAGAAAGAGCAGTTACTACAGCTGACGGACCAGATATCGGGACGACTTTAATCCCCTCATCAAGTGCCCTGGAAACAAGTAACCCACCCGGATCACTGATAACAGGAGTCCCTGCGTCTGAACAAAACGCACATGATTCTCCCTCTTTGAGACGCATAATAATCTGTTCCGTACGCTCTTTCTCGTTATATTTTTGACAACTCACAAGATGCTTCTTAATGTCAAAATGGTTCAGTAATTTTGCTGTTACTCTTGTGTCCTCAGCAGCAATAAAATCCACTTCGTTAAGAACATGAATTGCACGTGAAGAAAAATCTCCAAGATTTCCGATAGGTGTTGCAACGACGTACAAAACTCCCCAAGTATTCATATACCCTTCCTCTCACATAACTCTTTCATTTCTTCTGTATAATGACCTGAAGAATCTTTAACGACAAAATCCGGATAAATCGTTACCCCTTTGCCTCCCATGAACACTGCATCAATCAAAACCAAAAATGGTAATGCTCCGGAAGTGTCTCTGCAAAACCTGATTCCTTTGATCTCAAACTTTTTGTCATCAAGAGCTTTAAGCACATCTATAAGTCTTGACGGAATATGGCATAAATAAAAATGTCCCCTTTGCTTGATCGCTTTGGAAACAACACCACATAACTGATCCAACGTAAGTCCTTCCTCATGTCGGATCGCTCGAATATCATCATCCTCACTTGTGAACGCTTCTGAAAAAAAAGGAGGATTACATATCACAACGTCATATTTTCTATCCGCTCTATATTGCTCCAATGTTGAGCAACAAGTTCTTACGTTGCTGAGAGAATTATATTCAATCGTCTTTTCTGCCAAGCGAAGAACACTTTCTCTTCTGTCAAGTAACACCGTATCGCCTGAAAAGCCATTATCGATACACCAAAATGACGAGGCTCCGTTTCCAGAACATAGTTCCAGTAATGATTGTTTACCTTTTATAGAAGAAAAATGCGCCAACAACCATGGGGCTATTGATGGCTGCTCCATACTGTCCACATAAAGACAAAGTCCATTTTTTAATATAATACTTTGTTCCATGATACTAAAAAGTAGGCGGACACTATAAGTGCCCGCCATCGTTTTATATACAGCTTACTCTTCTGTGATTGCAGATACCGGGCAAGTTGCTTCGCAAGCTCCACACATTACACATACATCAGGATTGATAACGCGCTTGTCTTCGCCTTCAGAAATAGCGCCTACGGGACAACCTGCTTCGCATGCACCACAATTAATGCATCCTTCACCTACTACATATGCCATAGTAAAAATACCTCCTAGAATCATTGCAGTTTTATGATATCACAGAAAAACGATTTTTCAAGCCTTATTCATTTCCTGATGATTTCCTCATTTTCTGAGCATCAGCAATCGTTCTTCTTACTCTCCCGCCTGCAATTTTGATTACTTCGTCTCCATTAAAGGATTTAACTGCTTCTGTTTCATCCATCTTTACCTTCACATTAGAAAGCAATATATTCGATTCAACAACAGTACCCTTTCCATCGGGAGTTGAAACATATGAACCTACTGTAGGAACTAACTTAGACAACTCGTCATACAGATCCTGTTCATATTTCAAACAGCACATTAATCTACCGCAAGCACCCGAAATCTTTGTGGGAGACAAAGATTTACCCTGCTCTTTTGCCATCTTAATCGTAACAGATTGAAAATCAGGCAAGAATCTGCAGCAGCAAAATGGTTGACCACAGACGCCAATTCCTCCCATCATTCTGCTCTCGTCTCGAACACCGATCTGTCTCAGTTCTATTCTTATATGAAATATAGAAGCAAGATCTCTTACGAGTTCTCTGAAATCGACTCTGTCATCAGAAGTAAAATAAAAAGTAATCTTTTTGCCGTCAAAAGTATACTGAGCATCGACCAGATTCATGTCCAGATTATGCTCTGCAACTTTCTGTTTACATATCTGAAGTGCTTCTTTTTCTTTTAGACAGTTTTCTTCATATACCTGGATATCCTCCTCACTGGCCTTGCGCAAAACAGGCTTTAAGGTATCCCTTAAGCTTTCCTCGCTAACAATTGTAGGGGGAAATGAAACATCGCCAATCTCCACGCCTCTGGAGGTCTCTACTATTACTTTCTCCCCTTTTTTATATTCAACATCTTCGGGGTCAAAATAATAGCTTTTCCCTGTTCCCCTAAATCTAATTCCAACTACCTTAATTCCCATAAATTTCAAGTCTTCCTAAACATTATATAAGTTCATAAGCAAGTCTGGTCTGTAACAATTTTATATTAACATATTTGCTGATATCCTCGTAGCATTTACTAACCGCATCTAGAACAGCCTCTGTTTTTTTACTTTCAATAACACCCGCTCGCATTTGGCCTCTAAGCCATAAAACACAGGCATTGAGTAAATCTTTTAAAGTATCGCGGTCTTCTGCCATAGACAAATGGGATAGCATTCCGAACAAATCGGACCTAAACGCATCCCTGCAAAAATCTTTTCCTCCAATTGCAATCGAAGCAAACTGTGGCTCATCAATAGCACGTAGGACCAGTCCATAACGGCCATCAAATATTTCAGCGTAATTCATTGCTGTCTTCATATCACATTTTTCTCGATTTTTGCATACTTCTGCAGCACATTTTTCAATTGGAAGATCCTGTAAGTGATAAACGGAAACTCGTGAGAGAATCGTAGGTAAAAGATCATATTTATCCTTGACAGTCAGTACAAAAATAACACCATTGGGAGGCTCTTCAAGCATTTTCAGTAAAGCATTCGACGAACTTTGGTTAAGGTGTTCGGCCTTCTTTACTAGTATAACCCTTTTCCCGTCAGTCATTACGGAAGCCTTATTAGCCTCATACAAAGCATCGCGAACGGATTGTACAGAAATATCTCCTGAAATGCCACTGCCTTCAATTACGATACAATCAGGATGAATTCCTCTTTTGACAAGCTGATTATTATCCTCAAGGTAACACTCAGCCAATTCCATAGCAAATAGACCGCCACCTTGCCCCTCTTCGCTTTGGATAACGATACCATGAGGAAGCTTGCCGGATATAACCAAAGACTTAATATTATCAATTAGCTGGTCATTTCCTATAAAAGAATCGAACAAAAATATCACCTCTATCGATTAACTGAGCCTATTCTATCAAAATCAAGAATGATATTCCACATAAGTATATCGTTATAATACTACACATTTACCTTTTGTAATTCTTCCTTTACGCTTCTGAAAAGGAGGTCAATAACCACAAGACATAGAAATAACGGCAGATTTTAACATCTTCAACAGAGTTTTCAACGCGTAATATTCTAATACTATTTGTATATTCGCTCTATCTGGTGCTTTTTACAAGAAATAATGATAATATAATGACGATTTCAGCCATGGAGAATGAGATGATAAACAACAGTTATATTAAAAGTAACGAGTTCGCTACTTGGGTCTTTCGACTTGCATTACCCAGCACAATTCAGGCTTTATTGAATGTAAGCGTAAATGCTCTGAACAATCTTCTGACCGGACACTATTTCGGTGAGGTTGAGATTTCCGTTATTTCTCAAACTGCCTCAGTTTTTGCAATATACGAAGTAATCACTTTCGGCTTCGCATCTTCGTGTGGAATACTGACTGCTCAGTACTGGGGTAAAAGGGATTCAGCAAAAATAAACACCATTATTTCAATAGGTGTACGCCTTGAAGCGCTTCTTGGCTTGTTTTTCTCTGTCTTGATGTTAGTTTTCCCCTCAGATATTATGAGCCTCATGACAAAAGATCCAAACGTGATTCTATTAGGTGCTCAATATCTTAGAATAACTGCACCCGTGTATCTTTTGTTTGGCGTATGTAATGCTTTGTACAGCTGTTTTAATTCCCTGGAGATGGTTCAATATGTATTCTCCGGTAATGCTATATGCAGCATTTCTAATCTGATCCTTTCTTATCTCCTCATTCCTCGTATTGGTGTAATCGGAGCAGGAATCTCATCGCTAGTATCTCGAATCATATCTTTGGCATTTGTAACATATGTACTGTTCAAAAAATCCAAAACTGCCTATTCCATATTGGATATCAGTAACAAAGAGGATACGAGTCTTTTGAAAGATTTCCTCCATGTTGCATATCCCGTTATGGGCCACGAACTAATATGGAGCGTAGGCAACAACATGCCTCAGATCCTTATGGGAAGAATGAACACTATAGCTACTAGCTCATATGGCATTGCTATTAATCTCTGTCAGCTTCTTTCTATTGTCCAAACAGGACTCGGAAGTGCGGCTATAACAATCATTGGCCAGAACATAGGGAAAGGTGATGCAGAAAGAGCAAAGAAATCTGCTAATACTTTTGTGATATACACGTTGTTAAGCAGTATTGTTAGCACATTGCTCCTGTTTATCCTGCGCCCCATTTATCTAAGTTTTTACGACGTGTCTCCGGAAGTTGTTGCTACCGCAAACAAGATGATGCAAGTATTAATGATTCAGACTTTCTTCACCGGATTTGACTCAGTTATTCTAGTCAGCACTCTTAGAGCGGGTGGCATGGGCAAGGTAGGCTTTTTCACAGATATAGTGGTAATGTGGATGATCGCTATTCCTTTGGGATGGATCGGAGTATATATTTGGAAACTATCCCCTCCTCTTGTGGCTCTCCTGGTTAAATTAGACATGCCGCTAAAATCTTTGGTTGGGCTCTATTTTGTACTAAAAACCAACTGGATACATAATTTGACAAGAGAATCTAACGGCTGAGGTCAAATATCGAATCTTTTAGGAAATAGTAAAGGCACACTGTACAGTGTGCCTTTCTTTCAATCGTTATAAAACTTATTGGTTTCGTATTTCGGTTCACATGTCACATTCAGACCTAATTTTCGAAGCGAGTTCAAATCAACAGTGGAGAGAATAACTGATGAATGCATATCGCTTCCTCTTAGTTTTGGCAACTGCTCCAATGCCGCTGCAGCATTTGAATCCTGAATTGCGCATACAGATAAAGCAATCATGATCTCGTCAATATGAAGCAAAGGATTGCTTCCGTAATACTTTGTTTTTAGTTCCTGAATAGGCTCGATCATATACTTACTCATCAGTTTGATTGAATCAGGAATTCCTGCACTAAGTTTCAATGCATTGATCAACGCAGCGGATGCTGCTCCAAGAAGTGACGTAGTCTTTCCTGTCACGATTCTTCCGTCCGGTAATTCAATTGCCGCGGCAGGACCGTCGGTTTGCTCCTCTTTCTCTCTAGCAGCTTTTACAATAGGACGTTCATCAAGAGAGATCCCTGCCTGCCGCATGATCAGTTCAATCTTATTAGCTTCTCTGCCGTCAGACTCTCCTTTACGCATTTTGCCTAATGCGTTAAAGTATCTTCTAATTATTTCAGCCCTGGAAGCTTTTACAGCTGCATCATCATCCACTATGCAATAACCGACCATATTTACTCCCATATCCGTGGGAGATTTATAGGGACAGTATCCAAGTATATGGGTAAATGTTTCCTGAAGTACAGGAAAGATCTCCACATCCCGATTATAATTTACGGTTGTAACTCCGTAGGCATCAAGGTGGAACGGATCGATCATATTGACATCTTCCAAATCTGCAGTAGCAGCTTCATACGCAAGATTCACAGGATGTTTAAGAGGCAAATTCCAAATCGGAAAAGTTTCAAACTTAGCGTATCCTGACTTCAGGCCGCGTTTACTGTCATGATAGAGCTGAGATAAACATGTCGCCATTTTTCCACTTCCGGGACCGGGAGCAGTAATGACAACAAGTTTTCTTGTAGTCTCTATATAATCATTTTTTCCAAATCCTTCATCGCTCACTATTGAAAGCACATTAGATGGATAACCTTCAATTGTGTAGTGACGAAATACTTTCAGCCCCAGATTTTCCAGCTTGTGCTGAAAAGCTACAGCTGCAGGCTGATTAGCGAATCTGGAAATAACGATACTTCCTACATACAGTCCGCGACTATGAAAAGCATCAATCAGCCTCAAAACATCAGCATCATAGGTAATGCCGTAATCATCCCGTTTTTTATTCTTCTCGATATCGTTCGCATTGATAACAATAACAATCTCAGCTTCATCACTAAGATTGGCCAACATTCTTAACTTACTGTCAGGCTCAAATCCCGGCAATACCCGTGCTGCGTGATGATCATCGAAAAGCTTGCCACCGAACTCAAGATATAGTTTGTCCTCGAATTGAGCGACTCTTTCCATAATCCTCTCGGATTGCATCTTCAGATACATATCATTATCAAAAGCCAGTCTTTTCATTTGAAAATCACCACCGTTTCTGTAAATATATCAACTTAATTAGTTAAGAATACACTCGCGCGAATCTTGCAGTACCTGAATACGTACTATTTTAAGGTTATATAGTGTTTCATTACATATGCACATCTAATATCTATTGCTATAAAATGGATTTTCGAAAACAAAAGTTGTTATCCTTTCCCCATAAAAAAACAGAAAGCTTCGAAAATAGCGGACGCTTCCTGTTAAAGCTGCCTATTCCGGGTCTTCATCAATGCTCGTAAGAAGCATATCCTCACAAGCCCTAATCTGATATATGAAAGTAAACATATTTACATTCAAATTCCTGCGTACCACCCGTAAAAGTAGCGTTTGTCATACTATATGCAATAAAACTTCGTTCAAAATAGTAATCACTCCGATAATTATCACATTGCGGAAATTGAATGTCAATTAAAGCTTAAACAAAACTCAATTGATAATAAGGTTTTCTACTTTCTTAACAAAAATAATAGCACAATTTTGTTA
>AUXO018202982.1_pt1 | contig 50072 bp, 40 predicted proteins | sample 768731 | NCBI WGS metagenome assembly AUXO01 (sample SAMN02715735, study PRJNA202380) | gut metagenome | biome: sheep rumen | host: Ovis aries | place: New Zealand: Palmerston North | reverse complement strand
GCTACACATGAATTTGTTGTACCTAAATCAATACCAATAATTTTTCCCATGATATTTAACTTCCTTTCTTCATTTTACCTATTTAAATAATTAATTAGCTACTTTTACCATACTGTGACGAATCACTGTTTCTCTGTAAGTATATCCTTTTTCGAATTCTTCTACGATAATATTTTCACCCACAGAGTCGTCTTCCACATGCATCACTGCATTGTGTAAATCCGGATTAAATTCTACGCCAACTGCTTCAATTGGCTTTACTTCGGCATCCTCAAGCATCTTTACCATCTGCTTATATACCATATCCATTCCTTTTGCAAATGGAGTTTCCTTTTCTTCATCCGTAATTGATTTAAATCCTCTTTCGAAGTTATCAACAATTGGAAGAATCTTCTTTATTATATCGGAAGCACCCATTTCAAACATCGCAGACTTTTCTTTTTCTGTACGTTTTCTGAAATTATCAAATTCTGCCATCTGACGCTTCACTCTATCCTGAAGTTCTTCGATTGCAGCATCCTTTGCATCTTTTTTTGATGTCTTCTTTTCAGAATTTTCTGTCTGTTCTTCGTCTTTTACCTGCGTGCCATCGTTATCTGTTTCAACAGTTTTTGCGGCATCTGCTTCGCTGGCTGCCTCTGTTTCCGTTGCCTTATCAGCAGCTTCCTTTACTTCGGCTTCAACCTGATCTTTTTTCATTTCTTCCTTTGACACCATTAACCGCCTTTCCTATGTTTTCTTCAACATACCGTCTAATTGCGTCCGGATTGTCTGCAAAGTTCCAACAACCTTTTCATAATCCATTCGCTTCGGTCCAATAATTCCGATTGTACCTTTCATACCATCTTGCAGCTCATAGGTTGCTGTAACTACACTGCAATCTTTCATCGTATCAATCGGTGTTTCATTTCCTATATATACCTGAATACCCTGGTTCGAAGCCTCATCTGATTCCTCAGAAACAAGTCCGGTAAGACTCTGCTTCTCTTCCAACGTATATATAAGCTCACTTGCTTTATTCGAATCACTCAGTTCCGGATATTTGAAAATATTGGTTGCACCACTCGTATATATTTTCAAATCATCTGCATTCCGAATTGTATCAACGATAGCTTCTAGCACATCTTTTATCAATCCGACATGTTCTCCTGCCTGATTCTCCATCGTCTTTACCATTGCAATACTCATCTGCTCTAATGTAAGTCCATTCAGACTCGTATTAAGCAAAATATTCAACTTGAGCAAATCTTCCTGTGAAAGCGTATCCTGAATTCGAATAACTTTGTTTCTGATAAGATTACCTTCCATTACTATAACAGCCAGTAACTTATCTTCGTCTAGGAATGAAAGCTGAACAAACTTTAACTTATTGCCCTTTACCTGTGGAGATGTAATCATTGTCGCATAATTTGTATCTTTTGCAAGTACCTTTGCTACATTCTGCAACAATTCCTCAACGCGATCAACCTTTTCAGACAGCATATCCTTCATAGATTCAACTTCTTTCTCTCTATCTGCAACTTCGGCTTCTCTCGTCGATAACTCCTCAGCTTTCTGATTCATCATGTCGTCCACATATAAACGATAACCTTTATCTGTTGGAATTCGACCAGCAGAGGTGTGTGGCTGTATAATATATCCTAATTCTTCCAGGTCTGCCATTTCATTTCGAATTGTTGCGGAACTCAGCTTCAAATCCGTATACTTTGATATGGTTCTTGATCCAACCGGCTCACCCGTCTCAAGATAATTCTGAATAACTGCTTTTAATATTCGCAATTTTCTATCATCTAATTCCATGACAGCACTCCTTTCTTATCTCTGTTAGCACTCATTATTGTGGAGTGCTAATATTGATATATTTAAAATAGCACTCTAATAGCATATTGTCAACAATAATCTGAACTTTTTTTATAAAAAATATCTTATATTTAAAAACAGTTTCTAAATCCCTATTCTATACCCTAATCTCATTTCTCCATAAAATAAAGAACTATGCGCAACTCTTTCATATCCAGATTGCATTGTAGACAGCAAAAAACCTTTCCTATACAAAATGCATTATCTTGTATAGAAAAGGCTTTCAATATCTCATTATTTTATTATTATATTTCAAATTATTCTACATGTACTGTAAAGGTGACATGATTAGACTGATTTCTGTCTGTATCTGTACAATATACTTCCAGATTATATGTTCCCTTCTGTGCAGTATTTACAGTTCCATCCATCACTATTCTTCTCGATAAAACATCTGCACTATCTTTATCATCCGTGATTTCAGATACATATTTCATAATATTAAATGAGCTTCCCACTGCAATCGTATCTTCCGTACTTGTAAGAACCAGTTTTGGTCCTCCTGCAACGGTTTCTGCTTCTGTCGTAGCTTCTACACTTGTTTTCTGTGTTACAGAACTTTCTGTTTCTTTCTTTGTTGTAGATTCTTTGTTATCCGATGCATTTGATGCACTCTTTGTTGTTTCCTGTTCTGTCTGTACTGTCGCATCTCTTGCCGCAATTTCTTCATTACTAGCCGCATAATCGATTGTATATGTCAACTTTGTAATATTATTATGATGATCTCTTGCAGCATAAATAATATTTGCTTTTGTTAAATCAGAAGAAACATATATCTGTTCAACGATAATCGAGTCACTTACATCACCGTCTTTCTTATCTACAGCCTTTACATATCCCTTTAAAATATCAACACTTTGATCTTTTGAATACGGTCTGACTTTAGATGTATCAACTGTCAATGCAGGTCCTTCCCGATCTTCTCCTAAATATACAACTACAAATACTGCCATAAGTGCGCACAAAACAATTAGTGCAACAACAACGGCCTGGTTCTTCTTCATAGATTCCTCCAAAAAGTACATTTGTTTACTGAATTACTAATTATTGCTTTCTCCATAGTTACCATAATATTTACCATAGTACTTACCATAATAACCATCTCCGGCCAAATCAACTTTATTCAAGACACATCCTAAAATCTTACATTGTGTCATTCTCAATTGGTCAAGCTGTTTCTGAATAAACTTGTAACTTACCATGTTGGCTGCCACAACAAGTGCTGCTCCATCACACTTCTGAGCAACAATTGCTGCATCTGTAACACTTCCTAATGGTGGAGTATCAATAATAACATAATCATAAATATCTCTTAATGCTTTTATTAATGTATCAAAAGATGAATTATTTAAAAGCTCTGATGGATTTGGAGGTACAATACCCGAAAATACAACATACAAATTTTCAACATTTGTTGTGCAGATGACCTCATCAAATTTATTCATACCTGAAAGATAATGTGTAAGTCCCTTAATTGCCTTGTTAATTTTGTAACGACCAACCAACACAGATTTTCTCAAATCGGCATCAATAAAAATAACCTTCTTACCTGACTCAGCAAGTGATACAGCTAAATTAAACGACACACTTGACTTTCCTTCGTTTGGTGTAGAACTTGTGAACATCAATACTTTCATATCTGATCCACACAACTGAATATTTGTTCTTAATGTTTTATACGCTTCACTACATCTGTAGTCTAACTTACGAAGTCTCTCAATATTAACTGTAGGCATTATTTTGCTCCTTTCTTTGAAGAATGTCCTGACGATTTACCTGATTTCTTCTTTCCCTTCTTTTTAGAACCAGAAGAATCCTTGCTATCATCTAAGTCTTCTGACATTGGAATCAATGCCAATGTACTAAGTCCAAGATATTTTTCTACATCTTCAGATGTATTGATTCTATCATTCATAACAAATCGAATGACTACAACTGCTGTTGCAAGTAACAAACCTAAAATAGCTGCAATTGCACCATTTCTCTTTAAATTCGGACTTACAGGCTTTGTAGGCAGTGGAGCTTCGCCTCTTTCATCGCCCATAATTGTTACTTTTTCTGTCTGCATTGTCTCAACAATATAATCTGCTGCTACCTGCGCTACCTTATCAGCAATCTGTTTTGCCTGATATGGATCATGGCTGGATACAACTACATCTAAGATTCTGGTATTTGACTGTGTACTAACAGAAATCATCTTTGATAACTTCTCATTTGTCATGTCTAGATTTAACTCGCTAATAACTTTTCCTGTTACTGCTCTGTGTTTAATCAATACCATATAATCCTGTGTCAACTGTGTTGATGACTGTAAATCATTATATGTTGTCGTTCCCTGACTCTGACGATTTAAAACAATCATACTAATCTTTGTCTGATACGTTGGCTTAATAAACAACTTGCTTCCTATCAATGCAGCTACGCCAAAGATCAAACCAACAATAATAATAACAACAATTTTACTAAAGATTACCGAAAAGATTTGTCTTAAATCAATCTCAACTTCATCATTATTTTTACGTTCGTTTCCCATCTTGATTAATCCTCCAAATATTCGCCTCGCAAAATTGCTTCTGCGTTATCGTGCAAGATTCGTTTCGCATAATCATATCCGAATTTCTTGCATATGTATTCTGCACATTCCTGCATCCTTGGTGCTCTATGTCCGTTACTGTGTGCATCTGTACCAACCGCATCAACAAGCTCGTCTTTCATCATTTTCTTAATGAACTTCTTAACGTCCTTACCGGCTGAACCAATTACCGAACTCGCATTTACCTGAATAAATGCCCCCATATTTTTTAATTCATAAGCACGGTCAATATCTTTCATTACACACATGTATCTTTCAATATGTGCAATCAGCGGAATATATCCCATCTGCGTAATATTACTGATGCTTGTCCGCAGATAAGCATAATCTACAGTCGGATGATATTCTACTAATACATATCTAGAATCACCCATTGTAAGTTTTTTTCCGGCTTCTAAATCTTCCAGCACATCTGACGTATAATAAATTTCCCGTCCCAATGCCCATTCCATTTCCGGACACACATCCTGTACATTCTGCTTAAACACCTCAAACTGTCTGAGCAGTTCCTCACATCCCACACTTCCTCTTTCAGGATGGTAATGTGGTGTTGCTATAATTTTGCGGATCCCCTCTTCATATGCGATGCTTATCATATCTTTACTCGTCTCAATATCATTCGAGCCATCATCGACACCATACAAAATATGAGAATGAACATCCACATAACTAAAATCTATTTTTTTTCTCATTATTTTCATCCTTAATTTTTGTAAACAACAGAATATGACAGACAAAATTCTTAACTATCATAACAATTTGAATCCTTGTCTGTCAACATCCTATTATTATCACAAAAGTAATCTTATATCCGAATATTCATTTCAGATCATCAGACTATCCATATTAGATTCCAAGAATCTTTTTAACACTATCACTCATTTCATTCACTTCACATACTGTATCATGAAGTACTTTTGCTGTACGAATTTCTTCAATTGCTCGTGGCACTTTTACATTTGACAACTTGCTTAATTCATCTACCAATTCGAAATCTGACATTGCATCATACTTTGGATCAATTGCATCCATAACACTTCTTGTAAACTTGTATGGGCTTGCTGTTGAAGCAATTACTGTCTTTGTTGAATCTTGTGTATCCTTCTTATACTTTTCATATACTGTTGCAGCAACTGCTGTATGTGTATCAAGCACATAAGAATCTTCTTCATAAATTCTCTTAATTGTTGCAGCATCTTCAGCTTCTGTTGCATAGTTACCATAAAAATCTGCAAGCTGAGCTTTCATTTCATCCGTTACAGTATATTTACCAGTTTCTCTTAATGACTTCATCAACTCTGCATTCTTTTCTGCATTATTTCCTGCTGTTCTATAAATTAAACGCTCTAAATTGCTTGAAATCAGGATATCCATAGACGGAGATGTTGTCAATACAAAATCTCTGTTTCTGTCATATGTTCCTGTTGTGAAGAAATCATATAATACTTTATTTTCATTAGAGGCACAAATTAACTTGTTGATTGGAAGTCCCATATTCTTTGCATAGAATGCTGCTAAAATATTACCAAAATTACCTGTCGGAACAACTGCATTAATCTTCTCACCTGCCTGAATCTCACCCTTTGCAAGAAGTCTTGCATATGCATAAACATAATATACAATCTGTGGAACAAGACGACCAATATTGATTGAGTTTGCTGATGAGAACTGATATCCGGCCTCATTCATTACTTTTTCAAGTTCCTTATCCCCGAAAATCTTCTTAACACCTGTCTGTGCATCGTCGAAATTACCGTTGATTCCGATTACATATGTGTTATCACCCTTCTGTGTAACCATCTGCTTTTCCTGAATTGGACTTACGCCATTCTTTGGATAGAATACAATAATCTTTGTTCCTTTAACATCTGCAAAACCTGCAAGTGCAGCTTTACCAGTATCACCTGATGTCGCTGTAAGAATAACAATTTCATTCTTTACATTATTTTTCTTTGCTGATGTAATTAATAAATGTGGCAAAATTGATAATGCCATATCTTTAAATGCGATTGTTGAGCCATGGAATAACTCTAAGAAATAAGCACCATCTGCCTGAACCAATGGAGCGATTTCTTTTGTATCAAACTTATCATCATAAGCCTTTGCAATACAATCTTTTAACTCTTCTTCCGTAAAATCATCTAACATAAGTTTCATAACTTCATATGCAACTTCTGCGTATGACATTTTTGATAATTCTTCTAAACTCTTGTCCAATGCTGGAATACTTTCAGGAACAAATAAGCCCCCATCTGATGCAAGTCCCTTCAAAATTGCCTGTGATGCAGTAACCTTTACACTATCGTCTCTGGTACTTCTGTAATACAAACCCATTATTCTTCCACCTTTACAATATACTTAAACTTAATTTTCCCTATGTTTTCACATAGTAAACCAAACTACGACTGACATTATACAACAACTTTTCCTACAAACACAATAGATATTTCTATTTTTCTCAAAAAAGCATAAAAAATACATTTAAATTTTTTATAAAATATGTGAATTCCCACTGATTTTTTACTCAATTCATGCTATATTGGTTATATCTTTCAAATATTATTTTTATAGATGCATTTTGTACAAAGGAGAATTCAATTTATGGCAGCCGGTGTATACCCTTCAACCAAAAAAGACGGAACAGCATACTATCGTGTATCCCTTACCTTTCAGAACAAGCATATCAGCCTCGGTAGTTTTTCTAATGAAGCCGATGCTGCTTTGGTGTATCAGGAAGCACGAGAACTATTAACTGATTTCAAACATTTTATTGATTTAGATACTGCCTCAACCTCCTTTTCCCGTTGTAAATCGCTCCTTTCCTTTGATAAATTTATCACATTGTTAAATTTTCGGGATAACCATATTTACATTAAAACACCAATTTATTTGTGTAATAAATATTTTTTGTACTTTTTAAAACCCAATACTGTTTTGTATTTTAATGTTGATGATTTATTCTATTATTCTAATCACCGAATTCTGACAAAAGGAAATCATTTATATGTCAATGACTATGGCATGCAGGTCAGTATTCTATCCCGGTATGGTATCAAACCATACGCAATCGCCGGAAAAGATTATATTTTTCGCAACCAGAATTATCATGACTTTCGCTATGAGAATATTCAGGTTATTAACCGTTATTATGGTGTATCCCGCATCGAACGACGCGGAAAAATCCTATATCAGTCCAAAATTCATATTAACGGAGATTATGTTATCGGAAACTATTCTACGGAAACAGCCGCTGCTATTGCATACAATAAAGCAGTTGACTTACTTTCTGCAATCAGTACAACTGCCTATAATCAAAATTATATTGAAGATATCAGTCCTATTGAATATGCAGCCTCTTACAATCGTATCCGTATCTCAAAAAAACTTCTGCATTATATTGATTTACATTCTTAACACTTGACAATTACAAAAAATCGCAGTATCATATATATTGTTTTCAAAACGAAGCGTGGCTCAGTTTGGTAGAGCGCACCGTTCGGGACGGTGAGGTCGCGTGTTCGAATCACGTCGCTTCGATTATAATTTTCATTTGGATGTTCTAAGTTTCTTAGAACATCTTTTTTACTTTATAAGAATCTTTTCCTATAAAAAACCAGATGGCAAAAAGTACATTTTATTATGTTTTCACCCCAAATCCTAAAAAGCCCTTATTGAAATATCTTTATGAGAACTTCGAAAAATGTTTTATTTTTTCATGAATCATTGTATCTCTCTCATCAAACTATTTCTATAAGGACTTTTCTCTTATTCATTATATTTTATTTACTCAGAATGTACGATAACATCTCTGCTGCCTAGATCGTTATCGCAGTTCTTATTCATCTCCCCAAATAATTCCGTCTGCAAGTTTCCTGCTGTCATCCCAGTCTTTTGCCGAATATGAATCATATACAGCAACCACCTTACACCCTGCCTGTTTTGCTGATGTAATTCCGTGTAACACATCTTCATATACAGCGGTTGTATTTGGTTCAAAGTTCATCTGTCTACACACTTCTGTATAAATCCTGCTATCTTTTTTTGACATCTTTAATCCGTCACTGGTAAATATTTTTTCGAAACATTGTAACAATCCACACCGCTGCATCGCTACCTTTGCACACTCTTCTTCTGAACTTGTCAGAATACACATTCTCGTTCCTGCTTCATTCAATCTTAGAATATGTCTGACAGTAGCTGCCTTTGTCGGTATCTGTGTTGCATATTGATTCTTAATCACTGCCAACAAATCTTTTGTAATCTGCTCAATAGATTCTGACAGTCCATATGTATCTTTGATAAACTGTATGGCTTCATTCACTGTCATTTTTTCAACAGCATGTGCCTGCTCATCTGTTATTATATATCCTCGTGAAACAACATAATTTTCTATCAAATGTTCCCAATATGTCATAGAATCCATAATCGTTCCATCCATATCAAAAATTGCTGCCGGAAGTGCAAACGCATCTGAATAAAAACATTTCTTCGTCTCCAATACAAAATCTTTCGTCGCTTTTTCTACATTTTCATTTGCGAAAATCGCCGATATTACAGCAACCCCATCAATGCCCGTCCCCTGCAATTTATGTAAGTTATCCTGTGTGATACCACCAATTGCAACAATCGGAATTTCTACAGAATCTGTAATTGCAAGCAGCGTCTCTCTATCCATATCCTTTGCATCTTTTTTGGTTGTTGTATGAAATACTGAACCCACTCCAATATAGTCAGCACCTAACTGCTCTGCCTTCTTAGCCAATTCAGGCGTAGCCGCTGTCATTCCAATAATCTTATCTTTACCGAGAATTCTTCTCGCTTCTTCGTAATCCATATCGCTCTGTCCGATATGAACACCATCCGCGTCAATCTCTTTCGCCGCATAAATATCATCATTAATAACAAATGGAACCTGATATTTATCTGCAATCTGCTTGATTCGTTTTCCCTCTGCTACCAGTTCTTCATGTGTCAGATTCTTCTCTCTTAATTGCAAAAAAGTCGCACCTGCACGAAGTACTTTTTCTACCTCTTCTTCAAGGGTATGTCCATTGAGCCATTGCCTGTCTGTAATTGCATACACCTGCATATTACGTCTGTTCCATTCTTTATTTGTACCAATTATGCGTTTCATTTTCTTATCTCTTTTCAATTCTTTTTCCTAAGAACTGGTGTGCGTGATATGATTGGTAACAACATAATTCCACTGCTGCACATTTACTGTAGGTTCTTTTGTATACCCTAATTTTCTAAGGACATTCCAAAACTTTGCCGGCTCAATCGGCTTTTCACAATAAACAGTGCATCCTAATTCAAATGCCGCACGAACGTCCTTCTCTTCTTTAAGTGCAGTTGTCATTACAATCTTTGTCTTTTCTTCTTTTGAAATACCTTCTTTTTCTTCTGATTCCCGGATGGTTTTTAAAACTTCAAATCCATCCATAACCGGCATTATTACATCCAGACAAATCAATTCATATGGCTCTCCGGAAGCTTTCGCCTTATAATACATATCGACTGCTTCTTCTCCATTTGTTGCCATATCACACGTTCCATATCCTTTTAATAACTGTTGCAAAAAAACTCTGCCAAATAATTCATCTTCTACAATTAATACTCGCATAACACCCTCCATTTCGTGCTACCCCATTGTAAAATACACTTCCGGCTCCATTTTTTCACTAAATATATCTATTCTGATTATATCACATTTCTATTATTATGCAAGTTTAAGACCAATTAAATTTTTTGAAGAGGTTTTAAACAATTAAAAAAATGCAGGAAATAAAAATTGAGTGGTTGGAATCATTCATGCGTTTGTCGTGCAAGAAGTTTGCCATTCATTGCAAATTATTTAAATTTATGGTATGCTAAAGGTTATATGAACGCGAATCTGTATTAGGTATAAAAAACAGATTCACAGATTGGAGCATTTTATGAAAATAGCAATTGCAGGTGCCGGTTATGTTGGTTTATCCAATGCCATTTTGCTTGCACAGCACAATGATGTCTACCTTGTAGATGTTATTCAAGAAAAAATAGATTTGATTAATCATCGACAGTCACCAATCGTTGATGCTGAGATTCAGGATTACCTGAAAAATAAATCACTTTCACTAACAGCGACGACCGATACTGTCACCGCTTATAAGGATGCGGACTATGTCATCGTTTCCACTCCGACAAACTATGATTCTAAGAAAAATTATTTTGATACAAGTTCTGTTGAAAATGTCATTGAAACCGTAACAAAGATTAATCCAAATGCTTTTATTATCATTAAATCAACAGTCCCTGTCGGTTATACAGAAGGTATCCGAAAAACAATGCACAATGAAAATATTCTCTTCTCTCCAGAGTTTTTAAGAGAAGGAAAAGCATTGTATGACAATCTGTATCCCAGTCGAATTATTGTTGGAACCGTCTTAGATAATGAAACACTGACTAATGCTGCAAAGCAGTTTGCCGGTTTGTTATCACAGGGAGCCTTAAAAGCCGATATTCCAACATTATTTACGAATCTAACCGAAGCAGAATCTATTAAATTATTTGCAAATACTTATTTGGCACTGCGCGTATCTTTCTTTAATGAATTAGATACATTTGCAGACGTACGCGGACTGAATACCAGACAAATCATTGAGGGAGTCGGGCTTGATCCAAGAATTGGTTCTCATTATAATAACCCTTCCTTTGGATATGGCGGATATTGTCTGCCAAAAGATACCAAACAGCTGCTTGCAAACTACACCAACATTCCAAATAACTTAATGTCAGCGATTGTTGCTGCAAACAGCACGCGAAAAGATTTCATTGCCGAACGAATTCTAGAAACAGAACCACAAGTCGTTGGTCTGTTCCGTCTCGCCATGAAATCAAACTCAGATAATTATCGTCAAAGTTCTATTTTAGGAATTATGGAGCGTATTAAAGCGCAGGGAATCGAAGTCATTATTTACGAACCATCTTTAAAGGAAGATAAATTCTGTAATTCTGCTGTCATTCATGATCTTGATACTTTTAAACAGCGTTCCGATATTATTGTTGCCAACCGCTACGATAAATTACTCGATGATGTTGCTGATAAAGTGTACACCCGTGACATATATTATCGGGATTAAACAAGAAAGAATGTGTCAGATAGAAACGAAGGTTCCTATAATATAAAAATAAATGCCGAAATATCATCTTTTATGACATTCCGGCATTTTTCTATTTGTATTTAACTCTTATTCAATCTTCATACACATCTATAATTCTTAGCCTTCTTTGACATTTTTAGAACGCTCCACAGCTCATCTTAGATTCGCTGCATATCCACTGTCAGTTCCTGTCCTTTGCAGGCAACATTTGCATAACTTCCACAAATTAACGGCATCGCTGGCGGAATATGCCCCAAATCAGCATCCATAATAACCGGAACCTGTAACTTTTTCGTAATTTCAAGCACTGCCTGATACTGATCCAATCCCATGATTTCCTGTCCGTGTACAAGCGGTCTTCCGATTAAGAAGCCTTTCGTATATGCAAACCAACCGGCATGTTCCAGCTGCCACATTGCACGGCGGATTGAAAATACATTTAAATCACAGCTTTCTAAGAACCATACAATTCCATCTTCTTTATACTGCTCTGCAAATTCGCTCGTCTTATCAAACTTTGTTCCCGCAAGATTAACAAGCGTATCTAGACAACCACCTATCAGTCTGCCTGAAATTTCGACTGTATTGGTTAAACTTCCCGTTGCATCAAAACATTTTAGCACACGTGGTTCTGTAAGATGAAGCGTCGCAAGCGGATTTTCCTCGGACTTTAAGCTCTCCTTCTCCCACATCGGATATCCTGTCTGTACCAGCTTCTCTCCCCGCAGCACTGCCAATGCATCCTTAACATTGTCTGCCCACGGTTCCATTCCAAATGCACCAACACATGGTCCATATATAGAAGCCGTATCACACAATATTGTCTCTAAAAACGTAAAGTTCGTATTGTCTGAATATCCCATATACCATTTCGGAGTTGCTGTACGAATGGTATTAAAATCAACATCGTCAAGAATTTCACACATTAATTCTCCACCACCACAGGATATAATCACATCCACATCCTGCATACAATACATTTCATTTAACTCCTGCGCACACAGCTTGGGTCTGTTGCTGATTCCAATTCCATCTGCCTTATAACAATTCGGACCTAATTTCAGTTGGTATCCTAATTCTTTAAAGACCTTCTGTGCATTCTCAAATGTAGCAGTATATGGCTGTGTAGCACACCCAAACGACGGTGCGACAAATCCAATTGTACCATGATCTTGTAAACTTTTCGGATAACGCATTGCTTTTCCTCCTACCTGCTGTATCTTTGCAATTATAAATTTTATTTACAAATATTTCTTTACCGTATTAATCGCATTCTTTTTAATATAGGCATCATAATGCTCACGAATGTATGAAATACGTTCTTTTTTTGATGAATCAAATGTTGCAAATTCCATTAATTCATTCCAAAATAGCTTATATCGTTCCACAGAACTTCTTCCACGTTCCATAATAAACAGAATCTGCGCTGTCTTGTGTTCTTTATAAATTGCATTCTGTATTCCCCATGTTTTTGGACACTGTGTACAGAATTCTTCAAACTCATCCATATTTCCGAAACGAAATACTGCCTGATTCGCCTTTATAAAATTATCCTGTACTTCTTCTTTTTTCTGTGCAGAACCACTTGTTGTTCCCTTTGTATTCTGCTGGTCAGCCGCTTTGTGAATTGTTCGTGCCAATGCATCCAAATCTTCCTGTTTGATAACATTTTTATCAAGTGTATCTGCAAATTCTTTTGCATGCTCTCCTGCACGTTTAAGCATTGTTCCTAAAGACTCGTCACTTGATGAAACTGTCAATAAGATTGTTTTGTTTGGCTGTGGTGCAAGCTGTAATGACATCATTCCAGACTTTAACGTAACACCAATATCCTTTTGTGCTTCCTCTATGATAACATCTAATAATTTATGTATCTTCTGTGTATTATTGCGAAAGAAATCATCCAGCGTAATATCATTTTCCTCTAAGTCCTGTTCATATAACAAACATTGAAACTGTGAATCATCTATTTTTTTGAATTTCATAATATATCTCCATTCTGAACTGTTTTGTTCTTTCTGTGTGAATCCAAATTCAGATATATTTTACAATCCATTGTAAGACGCATCCGAATTTATACACTTACACATTCAAATATATTAGCACATTTTGTTCGACAAAAAAATACCTTATTCTCTTATTTTATTATATTTTCATGGATTTTCTGTCTAATATTCTTTACGCCCAACCAAAAATATGCTATTTTTGATACGTTCATGTATACCTGCTATCAGGTATCACTATCTTAATGAAAAAGGACGGAGATTTTAAATGAAACATTTTACAACAACCAGAATCATTCCGGCATTGTTATTGTGTCTGTTATTCTGCCTGCTTCCCGTTTCCGTGCATGCTTATGCTCAGGAAACTCCTGTAACTACAACAAATCAGGAAGCAACTGTACGAACAACAACAATAACTGCTGCTTCCGGTAAAAATTTATCAAATTTAACGGATAACTCTTATAATACAGCCGTGTCATTTTCTGCTGATGATACCATAACTATCACTTCAACAGAAATGATGTATGGAATCTATGTTATATGGAACGCTCCTACTGATGAATGGACGCTGACATATAATTCTAAGTCCATCCCATGCGGACAAAACGGATTCCTGCATGAATACGTTGCAATTGATGAAGGAACAACCAGCTGTACGATTCATTTTACAAAAGCTGAATCTATCTGTGATATTACTGCTTATAGTGCTGGGGTGCTTCCCTCAAATGTAGAAGTTTGGGAACCTTCCTGCGACCGTGCTGATTTTCTTGTTTTTTCAACCCATGCAGATGATGAAATCCTATTCTTAGGCGGTGTCTTGGCAACCTATGGCGGTGAACACAATCACCGTGTACAGGTTGTCTACATGACAAATTACTGGAATGGTCTAAAAATTCGTGAGCATGAAAAGCTAGACGGACTATGGGCAAGCGGTATCCGCTATTATCCTGTAAACGGTTCTTTTGATGATTTATATGCAACAAGTCTTGCCGGTGCAAAATCTGTCTATAACCCTGACGAAATCACAGGATTTGTAACAGAACAGATTCGCCGCTTCAAACCGCTTGTCTGTGTAACACAGGATATCAACGGTGAGTATGGTCACGGTGGGCATATGCTTCTTGCAGAAAGTATTCAAAATGCTGTAAATAATTCTGCTGATGTCAGCTTTTATCCGGAATCTGCCACGACTTACGGAACATGGGATGTTCCTAAAACATACCTGCATCTGTATCCTGAAAATGCGATAACAATGAATCTTCGTGTTCCACTCAGTCACTTTGGCGGACAAACTGCCTTAGAAGTCGCTGCAGCTGCTTACAAACAACATGTTTCCCAGCAATGGTGCTGGTTCTATGTTTCTGATGAGTATGAATACAGCTGTGCAAACTTCGGTCTGTTCCGTACAACTGTCGGAGCTGATACAAACAATGATATGTTAGAACACATCACGCCATATGCCGTACAGGAACAGCAGGAGCGTGAACGACTTGAAGCTGAATCCCAGGCAGCTTCCATTGCCCAATCGGAAGCTGAAATCAGTTCTATCGCTGCTGAGGTTGCAGCAGAACAGTCTGTCAAACGTAAGAGTATGTTAAAAACAGCTGCTATTATCATCGGTGTTATTCTAATTGTTGTTTTGTGTGGCGGCTTTATTCTTTCAAAAAAGAAAGCATCTGCTACTCGCACGAGAAAACAGCACCGCAGATAATATTCCAATGTGATTTATTACATTTCAATGAATCATTTTAATTTTTATAAAATTTCATCTGTAATTCTTATATTGCACTTCAATACGGTTAATGATTGACAATATTGTATGCAATTGATACAATAACATAATAATGTTAATGGAGGTATATAGAAGTATGAATAGAGCAGTTTTTTCTATCCTTGTTGAAAATTCAGCCGGTGTACTTAGCCGTGTATCTGGATTATTCAGCAGAAGAGGTTATAATATTGACAGTCTTACTGTTGGTGAGACACAGAACCCACAGTTCTCAAGAATGACAATTACCGTATCAGGTGATGAAGATGTTCTTGAACAGATTGAGAAACAGTTAAGTAAATTGGTTGACGTATGTGAAATCACAAAGCTGCCAGCCGATGCATCTGTATGTCGTGAACTGATTTTGATTAAGGTTTTATGTGATGCTTCTCAGCGCCAGAATATCACAGCCATCACTAATATCTTCAGAGCAAATATCGTCGATGTATCAAAAGACTCTGTTATTATCGCTTTAACCGGCGATCAGAGTAAATTGAATGCATTTATTGAATTATTAGACGGATTTGAAATTGCAGAACTTGCCAGAACAGGAATCACAGGTCTTGCACGTGGTGCAAAAACACTTCCACTTGCATAAAATAATACGTCGTTATTAACGACATTTACTCTATAAAAAAGCCTCTCTTGTCAGATTAATTTGAACCGATTCTGATTCAAATAATCCGATAAAGAGAGGTCTTTTTATGTTTTATTATATACTTTTCCAAAGATATTACCACATATCCATTATACATTCCTGCGCACCAAATGCTTCTATATCCTTACGATCATGTGTTACAACAATCATCGTACGATTATTTCTTTCACGCAGAATATATTCAATAACCTGTTGTTTTGTCGCTGCATCAAGCCCCGTAAACGGTTCATCTAACAATACAGCATCAGAATCCGCCAGCATCGCACGTATAATTGCCACTCTTCGCTTCATGCCGCCACTGAGTTCACTGACACGTTTATGTATATTTTCTTTTCCTAACAATGCTGTTATATCCTGTTTTATACGGTCATTCTGTTTCTTTTCAGTCTGAACAAATGCAATATTTTCAGCAACAGATAAATACTCCAACAGGCGATTTTCCTGAAACACGGCGGAATATCGAATTCCAGTTGATACGCTGCCACTCTCTGCCGTTTCCAGTCCCATAAGAATCCGCAATAACGTCGTCTTACCAATACCGGAGCTTCCCGTGATACAGGTAATACTTCCATGCTTAAAACAATATGAAAACTGAGAAAGCACCTGTTTATCGCCATAACTCTTTGATAAATTATCCACACAGATTTCACACATATGCTATTTCCTCTCCAATATATGTATCAATAACAAAACAGTTTTCTCACACAAATAACTGCATACTACGACAGCAATACTCCACGCAAATAAATCAGATATCATCAGATATACTTTTGCATAATACATCTGTTCTCCAATTGTATTTTTTGTCAAGCCTATAACTTCTGCTGATACACCTGCTTTCCAGCACATTCCAATAGATACCTGTAAACTATTTTTCAAAAATGGCATAATATGTGGAATTTCAATAAACCGAAACTTCTTCCATGCCGACACACAAAAGACCTGTGCCATTTCCAACAGCTCGTCTGATGTATGTTCTATCCCACTCACAACAGCAGTCTCAATCATCGGAAATGTTACAATCGCTGCGATAATCAATGATACCCTCTGTGAACCTGCCAAAATCAGGACAAGGATAATAAATGCCGTAACCGGAACTGTCTTCATCAATTGAATCACCGGTTCAAAAAAATCTTTTAGTAGTAAAATATGACCACATAACATTCCAATGATACATCCGGCAAGCAAAGCAATTATAAATCCTAAAAATATATTTGTGAAACTTCTGACAATTGTTTCATAAAACAAAGCCTTTTTCATAAGCTGAAAAAGAGTTTCTAAAACCTGAACAGGACCCGGGAAGAACATCCCAAGTCCTGTATAATCACGAAATCCTTGCCACAATACCATCCATATCAGCAGAATAACACTGCGCTTTAGCACCTGCTGCCAATGGATTGCTGTCATTTTTTCCTTAAATCGCATCTGCTAATGCCCTCATCAATCCATAGATTAACGCAATATCCTCGTCATTCCATTTTCTTCTGACGCTGCCGAATATATCAATTTCAATCATCAATGACGTTCCATCTTTCTTCTCAAACAACATCTGTAACAGTGAACAAATTCTATTTTCCTGCAATTCTTTATACACCTGTGGAAAATCAAATGCTAAAGACATTATATTATTGGTCTTATTCACGCCATTTTCATCAAAATATGTCTTATACGTTTCATCTAATAAATACGTCGCTGCCGCCGGCTTACGCAGGTATGAACCAAATGTACGAATACACGCATATTCTCTTCCGACAAAAATACTGATACCATTCACGTCCATCTTTTCTATAATATCTGTGGCAATTTCGTCTATCTGAGATTGTGTTGCATGCTGCAGCTGTTCTAGTACCTTCATAAAAAATCTGGTACGTTCAATTGGGCGAAGTCTCTTAACACAATAATTTCCTTTGAACTGATTCATCGTCATATTGATAATATCACCGTGCCGTTCCTTATCATAAATAATATAACGGTCTTTTCCTTTTTCTTTGGCAATATAAAGACAGCCATCCGCAATACGGAATAAGGAATTATAATTCAACCCATCCTGAGGATATTGTGCAATTCCAATGGAAGTCGAAAATGTATATCCCGGCTGCTGCTGCGCAAGTTCCAGTTTTAATTTCTTACGCATGGTTTTTAGAAATATTTTCACTTCTTCAATACTGCTGACATCATCTAATAAAATAGCAAATTCATCACCGCCGATTCGTCCTGCAATTCCTCTTCCGTCTACCATTGAACCGATCACTTTTGCAAAATGAAGAATCACTTTATCTCCAAACATATGCCCGTACGTATCATTGACCTGCTTAAAATCATCAATATCTAAAACCGCCAAATACATCGGCTTCGTACTATTCGCATTTCGTGCCTTATCAATAATATCCGTCATCTGCGTTGTCGATGTTTTCTTATTAAGAAGCCCTGTTGCTCCATCTTTTCCAATTTCTGTGACATCATACATATCATTGACAAGCGACTGCATTCTGCTGTTGTGTTCCTTAATTATTCCTACTGTCAGAACTCTTTCCGCACCGTTGTAAATCGTTTCTCCACGAAATGTCAGAAAATCTTTTCGTTCACCTTTCGACATAAAAGAACTCTTAAAACTAACCTGAAACTTTTCCGTTCCATTTATCATATTTTCACATAAACGTTCAAAAGATTCTCTTTGGTCGTTTTCCATATAAGGGCCTGATAAAATATGATTCTTCCACTCCTGCATGTCAACCTTTTCGATAATTTCTGAACGATTATTTACATAATGATAAATCGTTACCAGATTGGTCTGCTCATCGTACTCAAAAATCTTATCATCAATAATATCCAAAATCGCACGATATTTCGTTACACGCTGCAGATACATATCAAATTTCATGCCAATAATCAGAATATCCTGTAATTCTAAATCCAAAAGATTCTTCCCATCAACGGCCTGTTTCATCGCTCTTTTATGTAGCGCAATCCAGTGATACTGACCGTCCTGACACATACAGCGTAAAACCACATTATTCTCCGTCTCAATGTGATCCATAAAATATATAAACCTTACCAAATCTTCAGGCAATACCAGCTTATCAAACGTATACAATGTATTATCACCCATCAGACGATAAAAGTGTTCATCTCCAATGATGACACGATACGTTTCACGAACCATCGTAAAATTCGCTTCTACAACTGTATCATTTGATAATACACTCTTCTGTAAATTCATAAGCTTCACTCCCCTCATCATTGTATTTTATCTGGCATTACTTTTCTAACGCGTACCTGACGAATCATACGGTCTTCAACTTTTACAATTTGAAAAACATATCCGCCACATTCTGTTTCAAACTGCTCATTCTCTTCCGGAATCTTTCCTAATTTATATAAAAGATATCCATTAATTGTATCGATATCTTCACATTCAAACTTGATTTCCAACATATCCTCTATGTCTTCAAGACTCGTCTGTCCGTCAATCAGATATGTCCCATCTGCTTCCCGTATGATAAACTGTTCTTCTTCATCATACTCATCTAATATATTTCCAACGATCTCTTCTAAGATATCCTCCATCGTCACAATTCCTGCCGTCTGGCCATATTCGTCTACAACAATTGCCATATGTACTTTTTCTTCCTGCATTTCCTTAAACAAAATACTGATATTTCTCGTCTCCGGAATACAATAGGAATCAAAAAGAACATCGTCTTGTATTTCCTGCAGTGTCTTGTTTCTCATGTTCTCATCAACATAAACTTTTAACAAGTCACGAATATGAATCACACCGATAATATTGTCAATATCTTCACAATATACCGGATATCTTGAAAAACTTTCATTTAATATAAAATCAAATGCTTCCTGTACAGTCGCATTACAATCAATCGCAACAATATTTTTACGATGCGTCATAACATCATGTGCCTGCTTTTCGCCGAATTCAAAGATATTTCCAATCATCTCTGCTTCGTTCTCTTTTAAGACACCTTTTTCATGGCCTTCATTGACCATATCCATAATTTCTTCTTCTGTAACATGTTCTGCTTTCCGCCCTGTAAATAACTTCTTTACCTGCGAAAAAAATCCTTCGTTCCCATCCGCGGGATGGCCTTCTTTCATTTTGCAATATCCTTTCTAGCATATTTATTAATCAAGTTGTATACCGTATGTTTCTCGTATAAATATATCATAAATCTGTAAGAATCGTCAACGAATCTTATAGTATATTCTATAATTTATATACATATTTACAGTTTATTTCACAATTTTTCAAACATTTATTCTTTCTCGGAATCCTGCATCTCTAAACTGACTAACAATGCCCGATTCACTTCATGAATAATTTTATTATCAAGATGACATACTTTGTCTTTCAATCGTTTTTTGTCAATTGTTCGAAGCTGTTCTAATAAAATTACCGAATCTTTTACAATATCATAATGCATAGAATCAATTTCTACATGTGTAGGCAGCTTTGCCTTATTCATCTTTGATGTGATTGCTGCACAGATTACTGTTGGACTGTGCTTATTTCCTGTATCATTCTGTATAATTAAAACCGGTCTGATTCCTCCCTGTTCTGAACCTACGACCGGTCTTAAATCTGCATAAAAAATATCTCCTCTTTTTATAACCACGCAAATCACACTCCTAATAACACATTTCTATCGTTCTATATGTAGTATTCCCTGTCTTTGCGTGTGTATTCACTGATATTATAATTTATTTGATAGCATCTGATATGGAAGCACACAACTATTCCATTTATTCAGATAATGCTGATAAATTCCATTTTTCATGAAAATAATCATGACTGCCAATATACTGATTCTTATAATAGTAATTTCTTGGAATTCTCTTTCCGAGATCACATACAAATTCATAATTAAATGTACCTGCAAGTTCTGCAATCTCCTCAACTGTAATACATTCCGTACCATCTGTTCCAACCAGTGTTACAACATCTCCCCGCTGTGCTTCTGCAATCTGTGTAACATCTACCATCATCTGATCCATACATACACGACCAATAATCGCTGCACGTTTTCCATGAATCAACACATATCCCTTTGATGACAATGCTCTTGGATACCCATCTCCATATCCCACTGATACAGTCGCTACGACCGTCTTCTGTGTTGTCGTATACGTACCGCCATATCCGATTCGTTCTCCTGCCTGCAATGTCTTTACCATTGTAATATGACTCTTTAATTCAATTGCCGGATGTAATACAACTTTCTTCTGATTAACTTCATCTGACGGATACATTCCATACATGGCAATTCCTAATCGTACCATATCCATCTGTACCTTAGGCATATCAATAATTGCCGCACTATTGGCACAATGACAGATTTCAAATGTAACGCCCTGTGCTTTTAAATCGTCTACAAATGTTCGAAACAGTGTAAATTGTCTGTTTGCATGTACTTTATCTGTCTCATCTGCCGTCGCAAAATGCGTAAAAATTCCTCTCGCATCAACATGTTCAAGCTGCTTAATCTTTTTCACAATGTCGATTCCGGCTGCATCCGGTGTCAATCCAATACGGTGCATGCCTGTATCCACTTTAATATTGCACAATGCCTTTTTTCCGACTTTCTTTGCGACTTCATCCAACTCTTTCGCTGTTTCATAGTCAAATACAGTCGCATCTATTTCATTTTGTACCAATGCTTCATATTCATCCGGATTCACATAACCCAATATAAGAATCGGCTTATCAATTCCATTCTCCCTCAAATTGACGGCTTCATCTAAGGTTGCAACAGCATACCCATATACCTGATTATATACTGCTTTTGATACCGCAACGTCTCCATGACCATATCCATCTGCCTTTACTACAGCCAATCCTTTTGTTCCCTGATTGGTCAATGCCATCAGTGCACTTACATTATGTACAATGGCATCTAAATTAATATCTGCATATACCCGATAATATTTACTCATTTTTCCACTCTTTCGAAATTTTATTTGGCAATTATTTGTCATTATAACTTAACATTCCCATTATACCCCATGTTCTAAAAAAGTCTAGTTCCTCTTTGTATAATTTTCATCCTATCACCAATTTTTGTGTATTTCTTATATTTCACAACCTCTTTGAAATGCCTTTGGCAGCATCTGAGCAATATTCATTGCCGTCATTCCATATTCTGTATACATTTCCTTTGCAAAATCTCCTGCTCTTCCATGTAAATAAACACCATATGCAGCATACTTGAGAAGCTGTGTATCTTTAGCGGCATCTCCTGCTAACACCATTCCGGCGATAACGCCTGTTAGAACATCTCCGGAGCCGCCCGTTGCCATTCCTGCATTTCCTGACATATTTAAAAATGTCTGCTCTCCGTCTGTCACAATCGTTCTCGCATCTTTCAATACACAAATCACACCGTATTCCTTTGCAAATTGTCTTGCAACAGCAATTGGATTCTTTTTGATTCCGGCAATCTCTTTTTTGCAAAGTCGTGACATTTCTCCCATATGCGGAGTCATGATAATCTTTTGTATACCTGTTTTACAATCCTGCTGCATTTTATATGTTTTCAACATCGTTTGAAGCATCTCATTCTTCGCAATGACATTTAGTGCATCTGCATCAAATATCACACAGTTATCTTTTTCATCCTGTATGATTTCTTCCATAACATGTTTCACTATAAGTTCTGCACGTATATCCTGTGACAATCCAGGTCCTACAATAATGCAGTCTGCCCAGCGAAATATGTCCTGAATTCGATTCTTATAATATGCATCCTGGCGTTCAAATTCTGCATCAGACTGTCTGTCAAAATGTTCAACCGCATCTGTCTGCTGTATCTTCATACGATTTTCTGCCTCACATGGACATTCTAACTTTTCAAAAATAGCTTCCGGAACTTTTGACAAAACAAGCTGTTTATTTTCGCCAACTGTTAAAACTTTCACAAGTCCGCTTCCACTGCGATATGCCGCAAGAGAAGACATACATGCTGCCCCACCCATATCATCAGAACCTGCAATAACGGCGACTTTACCAAATGTTCCTTTATTTCCATCCGCCCTTCTTTTCGGAATCGCACATAAATCCGCATCTGTATACGTAAAAACATAGTTTTTTTGAGGTTCTGATTCTAATGGAGCAAATCCGACCTGTGCCACCTCTATATTTCCTGAATAATCTGCCCCCGGATAGAAACACATTCCTAATTTTTGATAGCCAAATGTCACTGTGTCATCTGCACACACCGCAGCACCCATAATGCTTCCATCCGTCGCATTGACTCCGGAAGCGATGTCTACTGCGATTACACGACATCCATTCGCATCCCTCGCTTCATTTATTTTGCGAATCCGGTCTGCATAGCTTCCTTGTACATCTCTTGATAATCCAATTCCAAAAATAGCATCTACAATAACAGTATATTCAGAATATTCCGGATTGTTGCATATAACAATTCCAAGCCGTTTGCAAATTAGCAGCTGCTGCTCAAACTCTTGTGTTCCTGCTTTTTCCATATTTCCCGTAATACAAATCTCACTACAAATCCCCCGTTCCTGCAGCTGTCTTGCAACCGCAAGTCCATCTGCACCATTATTTCCTTTTCCACATACACACAACACTTTTGGAATTTTTCTGCAATTTTGTGACAGCAGCACTTCTGCCACTTTATTTGTTACAGCATATGCTGCACGCTCCATCAATACCATAGAGGGAATTCCAATGTCTTGAATGGAATGTGTATCAATTGCTTTCATTTGCATCGCATCCAATAAATATTTCATAAAACCTCCTAAAAAAGCTATCAAAGACGGAACTTCTCCATCTATGATAGCTTCATCTCATTTATTCTTCTTCTGATGTAGAACTATCATAATAATCATCATTAATACGATCCATTCTACCCATTAATTCTGTTCCAAAAATTGCATGCATACCGGAATATAAATTCTCATTCATATCCTCTTTATCCTGACGAATCAGCAGATTCTTTTTCAGAAGAACTCTTGTCTTCTCAATCCACTCATCCAATGCATTTAAGTCTGCATCATTTTCATTAATTGTTCGATAACATGCTTTTACTGTCTCTAACATCAATCTCTGGTTTGCACGCTTTAACTGTGTCGGAACACTTTCAGCCTTATCTCTTAACTGTTCTATCTTATCTTTCGCCTCAAAAATCAGTCTCTGGCTCTGCTGCATTCTTTTTCGATGTTTCTTTTCATCCTGTTCTTCCATATTCTGAACAATTCCGTCCATCAACTTACTCTTCAACGCTTCTACATCTTTTAAGTCGCCACGCACCTGTCCCTGCTTCTTCAGCAACTCATTGACGCGCTTCTCCCAATAACGTACTTCGTCTGTTTTACGAAACTCCGGCATCAGCTGATACCAACGTTGATCAAGTGTTAATATCGGGAGATTCTGAAATGATTTTAGATGTTTCAAATCCCGAAATGTTATCTCTGCCATGAAAACTGCTCCTTGCCTTCTTCCTTACTTTCCTTCTGCGCGATTTGCAATTGTATAAGAAAGCTGCATTAAACTCTCTGATAAATGTACATTCTCAACAATAATATCTTCTGGGAGGTTCAAATCTGTATGTGCAAAATTCCAAATAGCCTTCACACCTGCATCTACTACAACTGCTCCAACTTCTCTGGCTACCTTCTTTGGAATTGTAAGTGCTGCAATTTCAATCTGGTTCTCCTTAATAAAATCAGCAACCTGATCCATCATCTGAACCTTAAATCCACGTACTTCCTTACCTTCCAACGCCGGATTGTTATCGAATACGCCCTTAATTACAAAACCTCTCTTTGCAAAATCTGCGTAATTAACGATTGCCTGTCCTAAATTACCAGCACCAATGATAATCATGCTGTGTTCTCTGTCAATACCAAGAATCTTACCGATTTCATCATAGAGATACTTTACATTGTATCCGTATCCCTGCTGACCAAATCCGCCAAAATTATTTAAATCCTGACGAATCTGTGATGCTGTTACTTTCATCTTTGCACTCAATTCTTTTGATGAAATTCTCTGCACGTCACTCTCAATCAATTCACCTAAATATCTGTAGTATCTTGGTAATCTTCTGATTACCGCCGCTGATATCTTCTTTCTTTCTTCCATAATTATACACTCCATTCCACTGATGTCTCTCCGGTTCTGTCTATAAATATATCACCCGGCTCTGTATATTCTCAATCAATTTCTTCCGATAATTTACAGTATATATCATTGATAAAAAAATGTCAAAATTTTATTGATAAAATTTATTTTTCTGCTTACCCAAGGACTCTTTTTGCTATATCAACGGATTCTTTGGCATCTTTTGCGTAGAAATCGGCATGAATTTCTTTTGCATATTCCGGTGTTAATACTGCGCCACCGACCATAATCTTACAATCTAATTGCTTCTCATGAATCAGTTCAATTGTTTCTTTCATGGATACAAGTGTTGTTGTCATAAGTGCTGACAGACCGACTAACTTCGCATCATTTTCAATAATTGCATCTACAACTGCCTGATATTCTACATCTTTTCCTAAGTCAATGACATCGTATCCGTAGTTTTGCAACAGGACTTTTACGATATTCTTACCAATATCATGAACATCGCCCTTTACGGTTGCTATAACAATTTTGCCTTTGCTCTCCTGCTTCGTATTGTTCAATACCATTGCCTTACGAATCTCTTCAAATGCCGCCTGTGCTACCCCGGCTGACATAATCAGCTGCGGCAGGAATATCGTTCCCTTCTCAAAATCCGCGCCAATCTGATCTAATGCAGGAATTAAGATTTCATTGACAATTTCCATAGAGTCCGTCGTCTCAAGCATCTGCTTTGTAAGCTCTGCACCTTCATTCTTCATACCGTTAATAACAGCCTGATAAAGCGGGTTTGAATTCGTCTCCCCCTGTTCCGGTGCTGTCGGTATCACTGCTTCCGCAACCGGTGCTGCCGGTGCAATCTTTGCTACCTTTGGCATATTTGCATATGCCTTAATAAAGTCAACAGAATTCTTATCAATATTGGCAAGCAGCTTATATGCACGTACTGCACCTGTCATTTCCTCAATATTCGGATTGATAATTGGTAAATCCAAGCCGTTTGTCAATGCCATCGTAAGGAAAATGTGATTTACCAGTCTTCTGTTTGGAAGTCCAAATGAAATATTTGAAACCCCCAGTACTGTCTTTAAACCCAACTCATGCTTGACTGTATACACCGCCTTTAATGTCTCCATAACACCTTCCTGTTCTGCAGAAGCTGTCAGTGTCAGACAGTCAATATAAATATCCTCTTTTGGAATACCAAGTGCCATTGCACGATTCATAATCTTTTTGGCAATTTCAACACGATCCTCTGCTTTCGGCGGAATTCCGTCTTTATCTAATGCAAGGCCAACGACTGCCGCACCATATTTCTTTACCAGCGGCAATACATTATTTAAGGATTCTTCTTCTCCGTTACATGAATTCACGATTGGCTTACCATTGTATACACGAAGTGCAGCCTCTAATACTTCCGGAATCGTAGAATCAATCTGCAACGGAACATCAACAATTGCCTGCAGTGCCTGAATGGTATCAACCATCATCGCACGTTCGTCCACTCCCGGAAGACCTACATTTACATCCAAAATATCTGCTCCTGCATGAATCTGTTCTAATGCCTGATTTAAGATGTAATCCATATCTTTATTTAATAATGCTTCTTTAAAGAGCTTCTTTCCGGTCGGATTAATACGCTCTCCAATAATTCTAGGCTCCGTAATCGTAACGGTATTCGTTGCTGAACATACTGCAGAAGGAATCTCTTTTTCCTTATGGAAACCTGCATTACCCTCTGCATGAAGCATATCCGACAATTCCTTTATGAATTCCGGTGTTGTACCACAACAACCACCAAAACATTTTATGTCATACTGACGCAATTCCTTCATAAGTGCAGCAAATTCCGGTGCTGTGACATTATATGTATTGGTCTTCGGATCAGGAAGTCCTGCATTTGGCTTTACAACGATTGGAAGTCTTGTCCATTTACTCAGTTCTGCTATAACAGGCTCTAATTCCTTAGGTCCGAGTGAACAGTTTACACCAAGCGCATCCACACCAAGACCGCTGAGTGTCAGTGCCATAGAAGGAATCGAACAACCTGTAAAGGTTCTCTGGTTCATTTCAAAGGTCATGGTGCAGACAACCGGTAAATCAGAATTTTCTTTGGCTGCAAGAACGGCTGCCTTGACTTCTAACAAATCTGTCATCGTCTCAAATACAATGACATCTGCCTCACTGCCTGCAACGATAATCTCTTTAAAAATATCATATGCTTCATCAAATGAAAGTACACCTGTCGGTGCAAGTAACTGTCCAATAGAACCAATATCAAGTGCAACCAGTCCATCCGGATTGACATTTTCACATGCCTGCTTCGCATTGCAAATGGCTGCCTTGACAAGTTCTGTTACTGTATAGCCTGAGCCTTCTAATTTATAGCGGTTTGCACCAAATGTATTGGCATATACAACATCGGCACCTGCCTGTAAATACTGCTCATGAATGGATACAAGCAATTCCGGACGTGTAATACTAAGCACCTCCGGAATCTCTCCCATCTTCATTCCTGCGGCCTGAAGCATCGTGCCCATTGCACCATCCAGAATAACATAATCCTCTTGTAACCGTGTTCTAAAATCCTTTGCCATCAACAATGTCCTCCTGATTTTCTAAATTGGCATCTTCCCTGCATATTACAAGTCTGGCAGCCCTTTGCCTGTCCTGTAATCGGTGTCTTTGACAATCCTATAACCGCCGTTACTGACTTTGTCGGAATCAGCATACAACTCTTACTTACTCCCAATCCGATTGTCTTTGATGCATTTAATACATTTAAGAAATCTGCCTGCAAATGAATCGGCAAATCCCCATATCCTATTCCAAAACGAAATGTCTGGTAGTAATCCGGATATTCTGAACGTATAACCTGCTCTGCTCTGTCACACGCCTGTTCCACTGCTGCACTTGACATACTGTCAATTACAACTGCTTCTGCCATATCACGGATTCTTGCAATACGAATCAACTTATCAATTCCTTCTGATATTGTTACCGCCATCAGAACAACTTTCTCACAACCCCGAAGATGTCTGCATATTGAATTCCCCGTGAGTTCAAGATTCGTTCCCAATATCCGAACAAGTCGTGCCTTATCATCTATTTCAAAATCAAAGACTTTATAAGTATAACGTGCTCTTGCACAGTCTAATACCTGCTTCTCACATTCTTCAAATAACTCCTGCACCCTTTCATCCGGAATATTCTGACCATATCCTAAATAACGTGCTACTTCTTCTTTATTTATTGTCGAAAGTGTCAATTCTGTATTCATTCTACCACACCTTTCCGTATGTTACATCATTGATATATATTTAACAATTTCGTATCTGTTATTATTTTCTTCTTCTCTTTTTCTTCTTTGAACCCGAAGCCTTTTCGATGTTAATTGTTCTGCCCTTAATCTTCGCATGTTCCATCGCATGAAGTACCTTGTCTGCATGCTTTGCAGGAACTTCTACAAATGTATAACTGTCTAACATATCAATTGCTCCGACAAGTTTTCCCGGCATACCGGATTCTCCAGCAATAGCACCTAAAATGTTTGCCGGCTTAATCTTATCCTTTTTACCAACATTTATAAACAATCTTACCATACCATGATTGTCATTATCCACATCATAATGGTATTCTTCCACTTCATCTTTTCTATTTAAAGAATCTCCGATTGTCATCTTCAACAATGCAGCTGCCATATCCATTGCCGTATAATCTTCTTCATTGACATGATTTTCAACCATTTCTATCATATCAGACAAACCGCCTTCTTCAATGACTTCTTTAATCTGCTCAAAAATTGAATCAATCTTTGTATTCTTTACATCATCTAATGACGGAACCGGCTTTGCCTTAATCTTCGTCTTACAATAATGCTCAATATCCTTTAACTTATATACTTCTTTTCCGGAAATAAATGACAATGCAAGACCTTCCTTACCTGCACGGCCTGTTCTTCCGATTCGGTGTACATAATATTCTTCATCCTGTGGCAAATCATAATTAAATACCACATCCACGTTGCTGACATCTATTCCTCTGGCTGCAACATCTGTCGCAATCAGAATCTCTGTTTTGCCTTCTCTGAAATCACTCATCACACGGTCACGCTGTGCCTGCTTCATATCCCCGTGAATTCCATCTGCAAAATATCCACGTCCCTTTAATTCTGAAATCAATTCATCCACTTTTCTCTTTGTATTACAGAATACAACAGATAATCTTGGATTATAAATGTCAATCAGACGACAGAGTACTTCATTCTTATTCTTTGGTCGTACCTCGTAATAATACTGTTCAATATTTTCAACTGTTAATTCCTTACGAACCACCTTGATAATTTCTGCATTATTCTGAAATTTCTTTGCAATATCCATAATTGCTTTTGGCATGGTTGCAGAAAATAACACCGTCTGACGTTCCTCCGGTGTATCCGTCAGAATCGTCTCCATATCTTCACGGAATCCCATATCTAACATTTCATCGGCTTCATCAAGAATTACCATAGATACATTGTCAAACTTCACGGTCTTTCTGCGCATATGATCCATAACTCTTCCCGGTGTACCGACTACAATCTGAACACCAGTCTTTAATGCCTTAATCTGTCTGACAATCTCCTGTCCGCCATATACCGGAAGCACCTTAATGTCACTCATATATTTTGCCAGTTTACGAATCTCTTCCGCTACCTGAACTGCAAGTTCTCTTGTCGGACACAATACAATTGCCTGTACTTTCTTTAGATTCGGATCAATCTTTTGTAACATCGGAATCGAATATGCAGCAGTCTTTCCCGTTCCTGTCTGTGCCTGACCTACAATATCTCTTCCTTGTAATACGACCGGAATTGCCTGTGCCTGAATTGGGGAAGCCTCTTCAAACCCCATATCTTCAATCGCACGAAGCATTCTCTCATCTATCTGTAACTCTTCAAATTTCATATAATTCTTTTACCTTTCCTACTTATGTGTAACTAATTTAGTATACGGGATTTGTATTCTCTTGTCAAAATATTTTTCTACACCAGCTTCTATCTTCATATCCGTTCCTACGTCTAAGCACTTTAAACGCTGTATCCCCTTGAATTTCTTTCACCGACAATGATTCTTCTTTCTTTCAAATGGATATGAAAAAGAAATGCTCAGACAGTTGCAATGATTTTTAGAAGTCTATATAATAGAAATGATGCGGATTTTTGCTCATCATCAGAATTCGTCTCAAAAAGGTAGGAAACAACTACCAAAATTATATGTAAAGGAAGGAATTTATCCATGATTTTATCATGCAACAATATTTCCAAGTCTTTTGGGATTGATACAATCATCAAAGACTGTTCATTCAATATAGAAGAACATGAAAAAACAGCCATTGTCGGTCCAAATGGTGCCGGCAAGTCTACACTGCTTAAAATTATCGTAGGCGAACTGCGTGCTGATTCCGGTCTGGTGACACTCGCAAAAGATACCACTCTCGGCTATCTTGCCCAACATCAGAATTTATCATCTGACAGCACCATTTATGACGAACTGCTGCTTGTAAAACAGGATATCATTGATATGGAACAGCGCATCCGTGATATGGAACAGGAAATGCAGCATCTAAGCGGTGATGCACTCGAATCCCTGTTAAATCAGTACACACGTCTGAATCATGAATTTGAATTACAAAATGGCTATGCCTACAAAAGTGAAATTACCGGCGTTCTCAAAGGATTAGGCTTTACAGAAGATGATTTTTCATTACAGGTCAACACATTATCCGGCGGACAAAAGACACGTGTTGCCCTCGGCAAACTGCTCTTGTCAAATCCTGATATTATTCTGCTTGATGAGCCTACCAACCATTTAGATATGGAATCCATTCGCTGGCTGGAAAATTACCTGCTCGGTTATAAAGGCAGTGTTATCATCGTTGCCCATGACCGTTATTTTCTTGATAAAATTGTAACAAAGGTCGTTGAAATTGATAATGGAACAACAACTGTATTTTCCGGCAATTACACCGCTTACGCAGAAAAGAAAAAGATTCTTCGCAATATGCAGTTAAAAGAATATTTAAACCAGCAGCGTGATATCAAACATCAGGAAGAAGTCATTACAAAATTAAAGCAGTTTAACCGTGAAAAATCTATCAAGCGTGCGGAAAGCCGTGAAAAAATGCTTGACCGAATCGACCGTGTAGAAAAACCTGCAGAACTCAATGATAAAATGCATATTACCTTAAATCCTCAGGTTGTCAGTGGAAATGACGTACTTCATGTTGAACATTTGTCAAAACAATTCGACGGAAATGTCTTATTTAACGATATTTCTTTTGATATTCAGCGTGGAGAACGTGTTGCCATCATCGGCAATAACGGAACCGGTAAGACAACCATGTTAAAGATTATCAACGGACTGATTCCAAGCGACTCCGGCAGTATTCGTCTCGGTGCAAAGGTTACCATCGGTTACTACGATCAGGAACAGCAGGTACTTGATCCGGATAAGACATTATTTGAAGAAATTCAGGATGCATACCCGGACTTAAATAACACACAGATTCGAAATACGCTTGCAGCATTTTTATTTACAAATGACGATGTATTCAAATATATCCGGGATTTGAGCGGTGGCGAACGTGGACGTGTTTCACTGGCTAAGCTCATGTTATCAAATGCAAATTTCTTAATCTTAGATGAACCTACCAACCATTTGGATATGGTTTCTAAAGAAATCCTAGAAAATGCATTAAATAACTATACCGGAACGGTGTTATACGTTTCTCATGATCGTTATTTTATTAACACAACCGCAACCCGTATTATCGAACTGACGAATCAGTTAACTGTCAATTACATCGGCAACTACGACTACTATTTAGACAAAAAAGACGCACTTACTGCCGCTGCATTAAAAGATGCCACACCAATTGTACAAAAAGCGTCTGCTTCTTCTCAGCCGGCTGCTGCATCTAACACAAAAGCTGATTGGAAATTATCCCGTGAGCAGCAAAACCTTCGCAGAAAGCAGGAAAATGAACTGAAAAAAACAGAACAGCGCATCTCTGAAATTGAAGAACGCATTGAATCACTTGATAATGAATCTGCACTTCCGGAAGTATGCAATGATTCTGCAAAATTACTTCAATTACATAAAGAACGCACAACGCTTTCAGAAGAACTCGAAACACTTTATGAACGTTGGGAAGAATTATCTGAAGCATTGGAATAACTTCACAACTTCATCCAACCACTAATTTTATAACAAAGATTCGTGCCGGAGCGTCACCAATCAGAAAATATCAATATAACGCTTCAGAATGGAGAACTTTTTATTATGGAAATCGAACGAAAATATCTCGTAAAGAATATTCCGGAAAACTTAAACGAATATCCCTGCCGTCTCATTGAACAGGGATATTTGTCAACCAGACCTGTCGTCCGTGTCAGACAGGATAATGATTCTTATTATCTGACATATAAGGGAAAGGGACTTCTTGCAAGAGAGGAATACAATCTTCCACTCACAGAAGAATCGTACAACCATTTACTTGCCAAAGCTGATGGAAATGTCATTCGAAAAAAACGTTATGAAATTCCGGATGAAACCGGTTTAACAATTGAACTAGACATTTTTGAAGGCGTATTTGCAGGAACCATTCTTGCAGAAGTGGAATTTTCCTCATTAGATGAAGCCAATTCCTACAATCCGCCGGCATGGTTTGACAAAGATGTAACAAATGATTCTTCTTACCAAAACAGCTCTATGAGCCAGCGCATTTTTTCAGACACAGAGAAACAGGAGGCATCATGTTAAAACAATATTTTGCATCAGAACGCTTCCAAATGCACATGGAACGTTTTCGACTAGGTATTATATCACTGTTTAAATGGATTATCTGTTCTATTATCATCGGAATTCTGCTAGGTATTATCGGTTCTTATTTCTACAAACTGTTAGCCTGCGTTACCAATTACAGAATTGAGCATCCGTATCTTTTATTTCTTCTTCCAATTGCCGGTATTGTTATCGTATTCTTCTACCGACTTCTGCATGAAGAAACAAATAAAGGAACCAATCTTGTCATTGAAGCTATCCAATCTGGCGAGGAAGTGCCTGTCCGTGTAGCTCCGTTGATTATTATATCAACCTTATTAACCCATTTATTTGGCGGTTCTGCCGGTCGTGAAGGAGCAGCCTTACAAATTGGTGGTTCTATCGGCAATTTCATTGCCAAACTGTTCCACTTTGACGAGAAAGACACCAGAATTCTGATTATGTCCGGTATGAGTGCATGCTTTGCAGCACTTTTCGGCACCCCTATTACAGCTGCCGTATTTTCTATGGAAGTTATCAGTGTGGGTGTTATGTACTATGCAGCACTCGTTCCCTGCGTATTATCCGCAGTTATAGCTTCTTATGTCGCACATTTGCTGGCTGTTCCACCGACTGCCTTTGTCGTTGGTGAAATCCCGGAAATGAACTTTATCAACGGCTCAAAAATACTTGGTATGGCACTGATTTTTGCCGTTGCAAGCGTTCTGTTCTGTGTTGTGTTACATAAATCCGCACAGATATATGGTCATTTTTTTAAAAATACATATGTAAGAATCCTGATTGCCGGTCTGCTCGTCATCGTTCTTCGCTTTGTATTTCAAACAACGGATTATTTAGGTGCCGGTGCTAATATTATCGCAGCAAGTTTCATGAAACAATGCGCCTGGTATGTATTTCTTCTGAAAATGCTATTTACCGGCGTGACACTCGGCGGTGGATACAAAGGCGGTGAAATCGTACCAACATTATTTGTCGGGGCGACTTTAGGAAGTTTCCTATCTTCTGTCTTCTCACTTCCTGTCGGTCTGTGTGCCGCATGCGGAACAGTTAGTGTATTTTGTGGCGTAACCAATTGTCCAATCACTTCTCTTTTGTTAGCCATTGAGTTGTTCGGAAGTGGTTCCATGAAATATTGTTTCATTGCAATTGCACTCAGTTATCTTTTGTCAGGTTATTACAGCTTATATAAGAGTCAGAAAATCGTATACTCAAAATATAAGACAACCTATATCAACCGTCAATCATTGTAAACTAAAAAAACTGTACGATTATTTATTGCTAATCGTACAGTTTTTTATTTAATGATTCTAAAATATTCTTAGTAATTTCCCAACAACTTAATTGCTTTTGACTCTTCTTCAATACCACGCAATGCATTCATAACACTTGGGTCATCAATATTTCCCTCGAAATCAATAAAGAAACGGAACTCCCAGTTTCTTCCCTCAATCGGTCTTGATTCGATTTTGTTCATATTCAATCCGTTGTAAATAATATGACTGAGCAGATTGTACAAGGTACCTGTCTCATTTGTTGTCTCAAATACAATACTCATCTTCTGCGCATTCTTTACAAACTTTCTTGTCTTGGTTACTACTACAAATCTTGTTGTATTGTTGTTATTTCTGTTAATTCCTGATTTTAAAACTTCCAGACCATATTCCTTTGCAGCTTCTTCACTTGCGATTGCAACATGTGTCATATCTTTTTCTAACAAGACCTTCTTTGCACTTAATGCGGTATTCTGCTGACTAATCTGCTGCCAGTCTTTGTGTTCTTCTAAAAATTCTGAACACTGCATCAATCCCTGCGGATGCGAATATACCACCTGGACTTTTGATAAATCTGTTCCCGGAAGACCTAATAAGGCATGCTGTACCTTTACATATGTCTCTGCAATAATATAATTATTATACTCCTGCAGCAAATCATATACCCCTGCTACAATTCCCGCCGTAGAATTCTCAATTGGCAGTACAGCATAATCTGCACTTCCATTCTGAACAGCTTCCATGGCATCACGCCATGTCGGAACACAGGAAATATCTTCTTCTTTTTCAAAAAACTGCTTCGCAGCAATATGTGCATATGCCCCCGGAACACCCTGATATACAACTTTGCAATGTACCTTATCTATCGCATCAATCGCCTCATATGGCTCTCTTAACGTACCTGTAGTCGCTTCTAATAAACGGTACTGCATCTTTCTGCTGTTTGCCATAATTTGAGCAAATAAATCATTAATCGCATGTACATTTTCCTTATCCTTCACAAGCGAAGCAATCTTTTCTAATTTTGCTTTTTCTCTGTCTGTATCTAATACCTTTTTTCCTGTATCAATCTTATATTCTGCAACATCTCTGCATAACTTCATTCTCTTCTCAAATAAATCTACCAGCTGTTGGTCAATTCCATCAATATCTTCTCTGATCTTTCCTAAATCTAACATACTTCCTCCGAACTGCTTTTTATGCAATGTATCCATCCTGCTTTGGTCAGATATATAATCACATGCGTATTCTGCCGTTAATTTCTGCAAATGACATATGACTATAGCGAAATCGCACTTTATTTCTGTACCATTTCACACTAATAAAGAGTATACCATATATTTTTTTGAAACGCACTTAAATTTGTGATATAATAAAAAAAATATATATGCGCGTAGAATTTTTCTACAGATTGGAGGCATTCGTATGAAAGTATTGAAAGGAATCATTGGAGTACTTATCGCCGTACTCGTCATTGGTGGTTTCGGCTATTATATCTATAAGGAGAATGCATTTGTCAGCAATGGACCGACTGCTGTGGGAAACACCCCCGGCAATCTAAATAATGGCGGTCTGTTTTGCGAATATAATGGGAAAATATATTTTGCAAATCCTTATGATGATGACCGTTTATATGTTATGAATTCAGATTGTTCCGATGCGAAAAAGCTCAACGAAGATACCGTTGCTTATCTGAATGTATCCAACGATTCCATTTATTATGTAAAAAATAATTTCTCAGAAGATACGATTGGTGCGGTATTCCGTGGTCAGTTATTCGGTCTGTACCGCTGTAATCTTGACGGAAGTGAATGTAAATCCTTATATAGTAAGTTATCCGGCAAAATGAGTCTCGCCGGCGATTACATCTATTACCAGCATTATGATGAACATACACCGCTGTCTCTTCACAAGGTACGAATTGATGGAAAGAAAAACAAGCAGATATCTGCAACTCCTTATATTCCATCATGTGTAACCAACCAGAAGATTTATTTTGTCGATGAAACAAAGAACAATGCAATCAGTGTTCTCGATACAAAATCTGACCAAATTACAAAATTCTATGATGCAAATGCATACATGATTGATTATCAAAATAATTATCTGTATTATATTGATTTGAATCAAAATTATTCTATTGTACGATTAAATATGGGAACACAGACTGTCGAACTGCTCTATACCGATAATACCGGTAAGATTGTAAGTCTGAATGTCTATGGCAATAAGATTTTCTTCCAGTTAGAAAGCGAAACAGACGGCAGAACCGGCCTGTACCGTATGAATACAGACGGAACGCAGGTTGAATTTATTGCAAGCGGCGACCTGACGAAAGTCAGCTGTACATCTAAGTACACCTTCTTCCGTTATTATGAAGAACCAGAAACACTTTACCGTGTTCCTACTACTAGTCCGATTACGAAAGTTGAAGAAATTGTAATTAAATAAATTGTTAATTCTTAAATAAATTCTTATATAAACATAACCGCAGATATATCTTTTCGGTGTCCATTCCCATTCTGTTACCAGACATACCGATTCGTTATAGCTGCGGTTTTGTGTTCGATTTTATATTTTATTTGTATTTTATTTATTCTCTACAAATCTATACATTCGTTATATACACTATCCTGTACTATAAAATGTAACATACTCTATAATATTTTTAGATTTTGTAATATTTTTCTATAGTACTTTGTTAGATTCCGGAAAAAGTTCTTCATTAACACACTCCTAAGATATGATGAAATGCATATGCAATCCCATCCTCATCATGATGCAGCGTTACATAATCAGCCTCTTGCTTTACCTCATCACTGGCATTTTCCATTGCAATCCCTACTCCTGCATACGTAATCATATCCAAGTCATTTAATGCATCACCAAATGCCGCTATCTGTTCTCTTTCAATTCCCAGTTTTTGTGCGATATATTTTACACCAGATTGCTTTCCTGCATCTTTGTGTGCAATTTCTAATAATTGTGTTACCGAACTTGTCAGATAGACTTCATCTGTGGCTGCCGCAATCTTTCTCATCAGTTCCTGCTTCATCTCTTCTGTCTTGACAATCACATCCATGCTGTCTAACTCATCTATATGCTGATGTATAAATGCAACGATATCCTTCTGCAAATGTCTGGTTGACTGCACATAAGCAACTGCCTGTTCTGTTGCACCAAATTTAACCGGATTGGCAATATATTCTTCTCCTGCATATGCCACACCATCAATAAATGCTTCATATGTGACCGGATAATTTTGTGAAATTTTTAACACTGTTTGAACTGCCTGCGCTGATATTGGATAAGAATGAATACATTTCTTCTGAACAACATCATAGATGGCTGCTCCATTTCCTGTAATTGCATACTCGATTCCCGGTATCTTCACAACATCTTTCGGCAACGTATCAAATGCCCGTCCGCTTGCAATACACACATGCACACCATTTGCAATAGCTGCACGAATGGCATCTTCATTTGCCTGTGATAATTGTCCTTTCGCATTGAGTGTCGTTCTGTCTAAATCTAATGCAATCAGTCTAATATCCATCTTCTTTCCTCGTCTTTCCACAATTACTTTGCTACATATTTTACTACAATTCCTTTAAAAATATTGTACACTGAAACATCTAAAGATACAACTGATTTGTTATGCGTGTACCTCCTATCGTTCGTATAAGATTAGAAACACATTTTTATATTTAACAAAAAGAATACGACATTTTTCATTTACGCAAGCATGCATCCTGCGCAGCATTTTTATATTGTAGGTACAAATTTTTCTGTAATATAAAAATAAACAGACCTGCAGTTTTCATACAGGTCTGTCCATACGAACTTCTTTTATTTAATTCAGATGACTTCCAAAATCATTATTCATAAAGTGGATATTTATCTGTTAATCTCTTAACAAGTTCCATAGCCTTTGCCTTATTAGCTTCAACATCATCAACTAACATTGCGATTGCATCTGCAACAACATCCATATCTGCTTCATTGAAGCCTCTTGTTGTAACAGCTGCTGTACCAAGACGAATACCACTTGTTACAAATGGAGATGCCGGATCATTTGGAATTGTATTCTTGTTACATGTGATGTTTGCTGCATCCAATAACTTCTCAACTTCCTTACCTGTTACACCTTTGCTTAATAAATTAACAAGCATTAAGTGGTTGTCTGTACCACCTGATACAATATCAAAACCACGGTTCATTAAACCATTGCAAAGAGCTGATGCATTCTTAACAATGTTCTCAGCATATACCTTAAAACTTGGGTCTAATGCTTCCTTCAAGCATACTGCCTTACCGGCAATCACGTGCATTAAAGGACCACCCTGAATACCAGGGAAAACGCACTTGTTAAACTTAAACTTCTCAGCAGCCTCTGCAGAACTAAGAATCATGCCACCTCTTGGTCCACGAAGTGTCTTATGTGTTGTTGTAGTTACAACATCTGCATATGGAATCGGGCTTGGATGTGTTCCACCAGCTACAAGACCGGCAATATGAGCCATATCTACCATCAGATATGCACCAACTTCATCACAGATTTCTCTAAACTTCTTAAAATCAATGACTCTTGCATATGCACTGGCACCTGCAATAATCATCTTTGGCTTACATTCTTTTGCAATACGAAGAACTTCATCATAATCAATGAAACCATCTTCTGTTACACCATAAGGTACGCAATTGAAGAACTTACCTGAAATATTGACTGGAGAACCATGTGAAAGATGTCCACCACAGTCAAGGCTCATACCCATATATGTATCACCCGGCTCAAGCATTGCAAAAAATACTGCTAAGTTTGCCTGTGCACCTGAATGTGGCTGTACATTTGCATATTCACAGCCAAATAACTTCTTTGCGCGCTCAATTGCCAATGTCTCAACAACATCAACATATTCGCAACCACCATAATATCTCTTACCTGGATATCCTTCTGCATATTTATTCGTTAAAGGACTTCCCATAGCTGCCATAACAGCCTTACTTACAAGATTCTCTGAAGCAATTAATTCAATATGGCTTCTCTGTCTTGCTAACTCTTCATCCATTGCTTTTGCAAGTTCTGGATCATAACTAGATACTTCTTCAAATGAATACATCGTTCACCCTCCACTTTTCATAATTATTCATTAATAATGATACAATTAAACACGGAATAAGTCAATCGCATCTGACAAATCCTTTGCATTTACTTCCAAATCTTCTGAAGCACGATTCAACTCTTCCACAGCCTTTAACTGTCTGTTCGCAGTTTCCGTAACTTCTTCTGATGAGGCAGCTGTCTCCTGTGATACCGCTGAAATACTCTGAATTGCATCAATCGTCTGTGTCTTTGCATCTGCAATCTTTTCAATCTGTCCTGTAATATTTTCAAGATTTTGTGCAAGTTCAGCAAACTGACTATGAATATCATTAAATACCTGCGAAGCATTTTCAAGAGACTTTCCCTGTACTTCTACAACATCTTCTGCACGCTTTGCAATTGTAACCGTATTATTCGTTTTATTATTAATCTCATTGATAATCTTACGAATCTCATTCGCTGACTTCACGGACTGTTCTGCCAATTTGCCAATTTCTGATGCAACCACAGAGAATCCTCTTCCTGCTTCTCCTGCTCTCGCAGCTTCGATTGAAGCATTCAGCGATAACAGATTGGTCTGCTCTGCAATCTCATTGATAACACCAATAATCTTATCAATCTGCTTTGATGAATCCTTTAACTGAAGAATCTCCTCTATCACAGAATGTGTAATCTCAACTGTACTTCCTGCGTTTTCTTTTAATTCTTCAATAGAAACAAGACCACTCTTAACACTTTCTGTTGTCTCTTCTGTAATTTGACCAATTCTTTCTGAGCTTAACTGAACTTCATTAATCTTATCTGACAAGTCATCCATCTGACGCAGACAATCTTCGGAATCTTCCGCCTGCTGCACAACACCGTGTTCAATTTCTTCGATTGCCATCGTAATTTCTTTTGTTTCTGCAAGAAGCTGTCGTGCACTCTTTGCAACAACCTCTGTTGAATCATCAACTTTTCCTGAAACATTCTTTGTCTTTTCAATCAAGCCCTTGACATTGCCAATCATACTATTCGTACTAGTTGCAAGACGTCCAAATTCATCTTTTCCGGTTACCGGAACCGTGATTGTAAAATCACCTTCCGAAGTTTTCTGAAGGTTCTCCATGATAGACTTTACAGAATTGCTCATTCTATTTGAAAGATAACCACCGACAAGTACTGCTAAAATAACTGCAATAATAGCAACCGTAACCGTAATATTTCCAATTGCATATGCCTTTGCTAAAATCTCACGCTGTGGAATCAGTGCACATACCATGAAACCATCGCCTGTCTTAGAATAAATGAACAGCTGTTTCTTACCATTGTAACGAACATATACATTTCCTGTATCTTCATCAGATTCCAATGCTTCCTGATAAAACTTTTCATCAATAACATATTTCTTTGTACTATCCACATCAAAATAATTTGAAGAAACGATTTCTCCACCATCCGGTGAAACGAGTACCACCATATGATCAACACCCAAATCCATCTGTTCTAGTGGTGACTTTACATAAGATGCATCAAAATCTGTAAATATATAACCGACACCTTTCTTAGACGTTCCAAGCAACTGACGGCCAAAACTAATCGGGCTCTTTGAACCTGTCGCATCATCCATGTACGATCTTGATGTAAACCATGCTGTCTTTTTCTGATCAATCATCTTGCCTTCCGCAGAGTTCTTAATATTGTCATACTCGCCTGTATCCTGCAGCTTACCTGCTGCCGTATAGATTCCTTTACCATACGAACCGATAATGTATACATTTGAAATTGCCTTATTTGCCAATACAGTTGAAGAAAGATTACTCTTTAATGACTGATAAATCGTACCTTCGTTAAAACTGTCATCTGAATAATTTCCTGAATAGTATTCCTGCATTGTTCCATTGTTTACCAAATCCGTAATGGTTGCTTTTACATTTGTAAACATCAAATCATAATAATCTGAGGTCATATTAATTGCTGTCTGCGATGAGTCTGTAAAGCTGGATGACAACGCACTTGCTGCCGCAAAATAAGAAACCGTACCCAAAACAATAATAAATACAATCGGAATCAAAAAAGCACCTATCAATTTAAACCGAATAGACTTTGAATCTAACAGTCCCACTACTTTCCGGACTGCTTTGCCGCCCTTATCGTTTGATTTTACTTTTTTTGCTTTTCTATTTTTGAATTTCTTTGCAAACTTTTTATTCTTTTTTTCAGGCTGCTGTGCGATTTCTTCCTGTAGCACAAACTGTTCCTGTTCTTCTAATAAATCCGTCTGTTCTTCCGTCATATTCTCTTCTGTTCCATTGAATGTAGATGAAGTATCCTGTTTTGATTCATCTAACATATCTGGTGTAAGAACTTCTGTCGGTGCTTCATATTCTTCTGTTACAACATTGTCCTGCATAGAATCATTTTCCTGAACCACTTCTTCTGTCAACGATTGCACCTGTTCCGATGTATCCTCTAACTGTTCATTGGATATTGAAGTATCATTATACTCCTGTTCCGTGAGTTCCTCTCTCATATCCTTATCCATAATTCATTCCCTTTCTAATTTCTTCTATACACAGATATCTGTTATTTATTCTAACGTTTCAAAAGTCTTTCTGCTTCTGTATTCATTATATAAAATCAACATATCCACTCTCTTTAATAATACATTATTTGTGCAATCATTTCAACACTTTCGAATAAAAACCAATACATTATAATAAAGATTTCTCCTCTATTATTTTGATAATTACAGATATTTCATCCTTATCTGATAATTTATAAACAGCCTATTTACATACAAATCCCATAAACAAAAAACAGCAAAACCAACCATAATGAAACGGTTGCTTCTGCTGTTTTTACATTTGTTCTATCAATTTTAATCTATACGAGCAACTTATTCTGCCTGTTCTTCCGGTGTAATCTCGATAGATAACTCTTCTAACTGCTTTGCATCTACAACATCCGGTGCGTTTGTAAGAAGACATGATGCATCCTTTACCTTCGGGAAAGCAATGACGTCACGGATACTATCGCATTTTGCCATAATCATAACAAGACGATCCAGACCATAAGCAAGCCCTGCGTGTGGCGGTACGCCATACTTAAATGCATCTAATAAGAAGCCGAACTTTTCATTTGCAACTTCTTCTGTAAGTCCTAATGCCTTAAACATTCTTTCCTGAATATCTCCTTGGTGGATACGCACACTACCACCACCGATTTCTGTACCATTTAAGACAATATCGTATGCCTTTGCACGTACAGCGCCCGGATCAGATTCTAACTTATCAAGGTCTTCATCCATCGGCATTGTGAACGGATGATGCATTGCGACAAATCGTTCTTCTTCATCTGACCACTCAAACTGTGGGAACTCTGTTACCCATAAGAACTTGAATTCATTCTTATCAATTAAGCCTAACTGTCCAGCAAGTTCCACTCTTAATGCGCCAAGAACACTGTATACAATTTTATTTCTGTCGGCTGCAAATAATAACAAATCACCCGGCTGACCATCCATTGCTGCAATCAAGGCATCCATTTCTTCCGGTGTCATAAACTTTGCAAATGATGACTTTACTGTACCATCTTCATGTAATGCAATGTAAGCAAGTCCCTTTGCGCCATACCCCTTTGCAAAATCAACCAATGCATCAATCTTCTTACGAGGCATTGCACCAAGTGTCTTTGCATTGATACCACGAACAGAACCACCGTTTTCGATTGCACCTGTAAATACGCCAAATCCACAATTCTTTACAACATCTGTTACATTGACAAGTTCCATACCGAAACGTAAATCCGGCTTATCTGAACCGAAACGGTCCATTGCTTCCTGCCATGTCATTCTCTGAATTGGAAGGCTTACTTCTACTCCTAATACTTCTTTGAATAAGTATGCCAATAATCTTTCATTGACATCGATAACATCGTCCACATCAACAAAGGATAATTCCATATCAATCTGTGTAAATTCCGGCTGACGATCTGCTCTTAAATCTTCATCACGGAAACATCTTGCAATCTGCATATATCTGTCATATCCGGAACACATCAGCATCTGCTTAAATAACTGTGGTGACTGTGGAAGTGCATAGAACTTACCAGGATGTACCCGGCTTGGCACAAGGTAATCTCTTGCACCTTCCGGTGTACTCTTTGTAAGCATTGGTGTCTCGATTTCTAAGAAGCCTTCGTTTGCAAGGAATGCTCTTGTTAATGTAGCAACCTTACTTCTCATCATGATATTGGACTGGATATCCGGTCTTCTAAGATCCAGACAACGATATTTCAGACGTAAATCTTCCTTTGTACTGATATTTTCTTCAATTGGAAATGGAGGTGTCTGTGCTTCTGAAAGAATACGAATCTGTTCTGCAACGATTTCAATGTCGCCTGTCTTTAAATTCTCATTGACAGCACCTGAACGCTTGCACACCTTACCTACAACTGCAATAACGTATTCATTACGAATACTATATGCCTTATCAAAACCTTCCTTACCGATTGTATTCTCATCGAATAAAATCTGAAGAAGTCCGCTTCTATCTCTTAAATCAACAAAGATCAATGCACCAAGATTTCTTCTTGTCTGCACCCAACCCATTACTGTTACTGTTTCACCAATATTTGCCAAGGACACTTCTGTACATCTGTGTGTTCTCTTTAAGCCAACCATTGACTCTGCCATAATCTTTCCTCTTTCCTGCCTACGCATCTTTACTTATATCTATCCAGCATCTTCGATTCAAAATCACATCTATCTATGATTCATGCCCATTCTGAATAGCTACGTTTTCTCAGTATTTTAGTATAACACTTCCCATGTAAAAATCAAGTGGCGCATTGTATTTGTTCTTGTACGTACGCTTACTTGTTTCATCCCATGGAAATACCCACATATTCGTTTCTTTTAGAAACCTACACCGAATTCTTCAAAAAATGTGCGCTTCCGTTCAATCATTTCGTCTATACGTTCAATATAATTGCGAACATCTTTGACATTTTCAATGCGTTCAATTCGCGCATTCGCATCGGTATCATCCTGTTCATGAAAAATAATCTTTGAAGAAGCCCCTGCTCCCATTGCAATAATCGTCTGCTTCTCTTCCATTATCAAAATATTGTAAATACATTCTTTGCCCGGAACGCTGTAACCCACATTCTCATAATTACCTGCCATATTCTTCTGACGGTACATATAGTATGGTTCCTGTCCAATACCTGCTGCACACTTTGCCGCTGCCTCCACCATCTGCTCACTATTTTCAATCGACACATCTGCATACTGGTCACGCCAGATATTGAGTGCTGCCGCACGCTTAATTGCAAGTGAGTGAACCGTCAGGCTCTCCGGATGCAGTGCCGTAATCTTTGCAAGCGTATGTTCTACCTCGACAAGATTCTCTCCCGGAAGCCCCAGAATCATATCCATATTGATATTATCGAAACCTTCTTCTCTTGCCATATAAAACGCTTCTTCAATCTGCTCAACGGTATGTCGTCTTCCAATCAAATCCAATGTCTTCTGATTCATTGTCTGTGGATTAATTGAGATTCTGTCTACGTGATGTGCTTTTAATACCCGTAACTTCTCTCTGGTAATACTATCCGGTCTGCCTGCCTCAACCGTCAGTTCTCTCGCATGTGCTACATCAAATAACTGTTCTAACTTTGTTAATATTCTATCAAGCTGCTCCGGTGAAAGTGTCGTTGGCGTACCTCCGCCAAAATAAATGGTATCCAGACGTTTCCCCTTCATTGCTTCTGATACATATTCCATTTCCTTCTCTAACGCATCCAAATAGGTATCTACTTTGTTCTGATATGCAGCAAGCGAATACGATGTAAATGAACAATACAGACAGGTCGTTGGGCAAAATGGAATTCCGATATAAATGCTATATCCATTGCGATAGTCCATTTCCTTTAAAATATTCTGTTCTTTTTTGGCAACACAAAGTGCCAAATCCGTCTTTTCCTGTGATACAAAATGCTTCTTCATAAATGTCTCACGCACTTGTTCTTCATTCATACCGGATTCCATCAGAATCATCGCATTCTTACTTGGACGCACGCCCGTCATATATCCCCATGGAAGGGACTTGTCTGTCGCCTGCTGCAATTGCAGATACAGACGTTCTTTAAATACATCATGAATTTCGCTTCTGCTCTGTGTCGTCCACTCCGGTGTCTGCGCTTCAATCAATACATCCGTCGCCTGTAAATCTGTTTCTGTCATATCCCGAAACTGTTTAACATCCTGTCTTGGGTAGAAAGACTTTACCAATACAACTGCATCGTCATAAAACTCCCAATCTGCCAATTTAATATATATCATAATCTTTTTCCTAACTATTTTCTTATCTCTATATTCTAAAATCTATATGGATAACCAAATGATTTTGCTCTTCAACTGTACCAAAACATTTTTCGAATTCTTCTGTAATTTATCACTTCAACAAGTACAGTGAAACCTTTTCGTTATCCCAACTGTACAGAAAACAAGGAAGGATTTGAGGCAATATTGTATCTCATGCGCTATCACCCCAAATCCATATATGTTTTGTATCTATTCTAAAAATATCTATATTACTGTAAAAATGGATTATACTTCTTCTCATATCCTATCGATGAACTCTCGCCATGTCCCGGAAATACTTTTGTATCATCTGGCAGAACCATGAGTTTATCCTGAATTGAATGTACAATCTGTGACATACTTCCCGTTGGAAAATCTGTTCTTCCCACCGATGCAGCAAACAACGTATCTCCTGAAAAGAGCAATCCTGCCTCTGCAATATAATAGCAAGTTCCACCTATTGTATGTCCCGGTGTGTGCTTCACTTCAATGTCCATCCCTGCCAAATGCAAAACATCCCCGTCATTGTGAAGGACATCTGCTTCTAACATGACCTCAAACCCATGTAATGCAGACAAGTTCATGTCCGGACTGGCAAGTAATGTCTCTTCATCGCAACTTGCATAGATTGGGACATGATATTCATTACGCACGCTCTTTGCTGCCATGATATGATCGTAGTGTCCATGTGTCAACAACACTGCCACAAGTGTCGCATGATTTCTGGAAATCAACTCTTCAATCTGCGCAATATCATCTGCCGGATCAACCAATACACATTGTTTTTGTGTTGTACCATCTTCTGCCTGATATTCATTACACAGCAGATAGCAATTCGTTCCAATTGGACCTAATATTTTGTAATCAAATGTTATATTATGCAATGTCTTCGCCTTTCATCAGCCCGTAGCACGTTCTACGTCTGTTATTCCTTCAATCTTTAACAATTTATCTACAATCTTTCTAAGTTCGTCTTTTCCGTGAATATCGAAGCCAATACTAATGGTCGCAATATCCCTTTTATTGACACGGGAATTTAACGATCGCACATCAATATTTGCCTCTGTAAATAATCGAGAAATATCCACAATCAAGCCCTTACGGTTGGTTGCAAAGATATTAATCTCAACACTGTATTTCTCATCCTGATGTCCTGTCTGTTCCCATTCTGCATCAATAAGACGCGCACGTTCGCTTTCCGGGAAATTCAAGATATTAATACAATCTGTCCGATGGATTGAAATTCCTCTTCCTCTTGTTACAAAACCGACAATCTCATCTCCCGGTACCGGATTACAGCATCTTGAAAAACGAACTGCAACATCGTGAATTCCCTTTACGACAATACCGCCTTTGTTCTTCTTGACCTTATCGTTAGCCTTGGCTGCCTCGCCCTGTACCAGTTCTTCCAATGCCTGCTTATCTGTCACTTCTGCTTTCTTACGCTTATTGTATTCTTCTAACAGTTTATTGACAATCTGTCCTTCTTTTAAACCGCCATGTCCTACACTTGCAAGCATCGAATCCCAATCTCGGAAACTATATTTACGAAGTGTCTTTTCAACGATTTCCGGCTTGGTAATCTCAGATAATACAATTCCCTTTCCTTTGCAGTAATTCGCAATGAGTTCTTTTCCACGAACAATATTATCTTCCTTTAATTCCTGCTTAAACCACTGATTAATCTTATTACGTGCCTGTGAACTCTTAACAATACTGAGCCAATCCCTGCTTGGTCCTTTGGAATTCTGTGAAGTAATCACTTCAACTCTATCACCTGAAATAATCTTATAATCAATCGGAACGAGCTTGCCGTTGACTCTGGCACCAACCATCTTATTTCCTACTGCACTGTGAATACTGTATGCAAAATCAATCGGGCATGAGCCTGCCGGCAATGTCTTCACATCCCCTGTCGGTGTAAAACAATACACCGCATCTGAGAACAGATTCAAATCATTTTTAATAGAATTCAAGAATTCTTTGTTATCAGATAATTCCTGCTGCCACTCTAAAATCTGACGAAGCCAGCTTAATTTTGCCTCTTCATCCTGCGTTGTGCCGCCCTTCTGTCCATTTGCACCTTCTTTATATTTCCAATGCGCAGCAATACCATACTCTGCAATTCTATGCATTTCATACGTACGAATCTGAATTTCAAACGGCTGACCGTTTGGTGCAATCAGCGTTGTATGCAATGACTGATACATATTTGACTTTGGCATCGCAATATAATCCTTGAATCTTCCCGGAATCGGTTTGTACATTTCATGAATAATACCCAATGCAGCATAACAGTCTTTTACATTTTCTACTTTAATACGTACTGCAAATATATCGTATATCTGATCTAATGTCTTATTCTGATTTACCATTTTACGATAAATAGAGAAGAAATGCTTCACACGTCCATCAACTTCAGCTTCTATTCCTGCATTGCTGATTTCAACACCGACTTCTTTAATGATTTGATTGACAAACTTTTCACGTTCCGTCTTACTTAAATTTAACTTTTCCTCTAAATCATTATATGCATCCGGCATCAGATATTTCATTGAAAGATCATCCAACTCAACCTTAATCTTAGAAATACCGAGTCTGTGTGCAATCGGCGCATAGATTTCCATCGTTTCTCTGGACTTTTCTACCTGTTTTGCCGGTGACTGGTACTGCATCGTACGCATATTATGGAGACGATCCGCTAATTTTATCAAAATCACACGAATATCTTTCGCCATAGCAAGGAACATCTTACGAAGATTTTCAGCCTGAACTTCTATTTTATCATGCTGATAATTTAACTGTGTGAGCTTTGTTACACCATCTACTAACAATGCTACCTCTGCGCCAAATTCGGCTGTAACATCTTCACTTGTCATCACTGTATCTTCAACGACATCATGTAATAATCCCGCAATAATTGTCTCTTTATCAAGTTCTAACTCTGCAAGAATAATTGCAACACATAATGGATGAATAATATATGGTTCTCCAGACTTTCGAAGCTGTCCTTCATGTGCATTCTTTGCTATCTGATACGCCTTCTCAATATAGGACATATTGGTAGAAGGATGATACTTCTTAATCTCCTCTACGAGCTTGTCATATAATACCTCCGGACTCGTAAAGTCCGCCGGTGTGCTCACATCCCGGTCTTTTTTCTTTTTGGTCAAATGTGTATCTTTCGATAAAATGTTCTCTTCCTGCATACGTCTACCTCCGCATGAAATGTATAAATCGCCCTTTAAAATAAATATAATTATATATTTTTTTACTATAAAAAACAAGTCCCCACTTTCTGAAAGTGAGGACTTCTTTGTCTTAATGTTTAAATTGTATCATATCTGCTTAATATTTTATAAATATCTGCCGTCATTTATTCTAATTTGTGTCTTTGCGTTGTATTTATACTTCTACCTGTGCGTACAGATTTTCCATAAAATCTCTTGTCTGGATTGCATTTTCAGGAACTGTATTTTCTAATGTACAATGTACAAATGGTTTGTACTGTTTAATCTTCTTTAATAATAAAGGATAATTAAGACTTCCTGTACCTGCTGCAATGGACTTCAATTCATCGCCTTCTACGACATAATCCTTACAATGTACAACTGCAATTTCATCTCTTAATAAATCAAATGCCTTCTCGATAATTTCATCCTGCTGTGCAATATTATCCACACATAATAAATTAACGGGATCAAAGATAATCTGAAGATTTGGCGAATCAATGGCATCTAATACTTTTCTTGCACGTTCTACTGTACATACGATATGCTTCCAAACCGGCTCAATCGCTACGATGACACCAAACTGCTCTGCATATTTTACAATTGGTCTTAAATTATCAATAAATTTCTCTAATGCTTCTTCTGTATGATTTGCCGGTTCATACTTGTACTCTTCATTGACAGCACCTGTCTCTGTTCCTACAACACCGCAGCCTAATACACTTGCAAAACGAATAGATGCCTTATAACGCTCTACGATTTCTTTGTGTTTTTCCGGATTTGGATTACAAAGATTCAAGTAACAACCAAGCACGGCAATATCTACTTTGTTTTCTGTGCATAATTCCTTCATATACATTGCAAGTCCCGGTGTCATGGTACAATTATCCGGCTTGAATTCCTTAATAGACTTTGCCAATGCAATGTGCATACAGTGAAATCCCATATTGTGAATATTTGGAATCAATTCATTCAATGGGGCATACTTCGTATCATGTGCTCTAATTCCTAATCTCATATTTATTCTCCATTCCTGTGCAGTCCCTGCACATACCCTTCTTTTTAGTAATACAAATTATAATAATTCTACTACCAAATCTCCATTTCGTCAATTTTCGATTTAACGAGCAGTGCCAAAAAGAAATAACAAATACTCGATGGGAGCTTGCTC
>AUXO017598104.1_pt1 | contig 50128 bp, 73 predicted proteins | sample 768731 | NCBI WGS metagenome assembly AUXO01 (sample SAMN02715735, study PRJNA202380) | gut metagenome | biome: sheep rumen | host: Ovis aries | place: New Zealand: Palmerston North | reverse complement strand
CTGAAATTATATAAGGACAAAGCTGATGAACTTCAGAAAAAAGAAGTCGAAATAAGCGCCATTAAGGCAGGTTTAGAGGTTAAGGGTATGAATATATCTAATCTCACAGAAAGGCTTGCTACGGTCAAATTACAGGGCACAGAGCTCACCTCAGAGGTGGAACAGTACGCATCAGCATACGAAGAAAGCATTAAGATTCAGGCTCAGATGTCACAGCTCAGACCATGGCTCGAAAAGGAACAGCAGCTTCCGGTGATGAAGGAACGCAAGGGCAATATCTTGAAGAGATATTCCGAGCTGGATGTTCAGATTGTAGAAATAAATAACGAGATAGAAGAGAAGAAAGCCGAATATGCAACTGAGATTGGAAAGACGGTCGGTATCGAAGAAAAGAAAGCAGAAGTCGAGGCTCTGAATAAGAGGATTGATTCTGAAAATGAAATCATTACGGAGATTCAGACCAAGATCGGAGCATTGAAGCAGAAGATAGAAGACATGGCGATTAAGGCTAAACAGATAGAGGAACTGAGAAAAACAGTTGATAAGTATTCCAAGGAAAATGCTGATTACGAAATCTTGAAGAAGAGTTTCTCTCAGGATGGAATACCTCACCAAATTATACTCAGCATACTTCCGACACTTACAGAGACAGCTAATACAATCCTCGGTCAGATGACCGGTGGAAAGATGGGTGTTGATTTCCAAACTGAGAAGGTCAACACACAGAAGAAAGAGAAGGTGGCACTGGATGTGCTTATCAACGAATACGGAAAAGGAACGCTGCCTTATCTTTCCAAATCAGGAGGTGAGAAAGTCAAAGCATCACTTGCGGTTATTCTGGCTCTTGCAGAAATCAAGTCCAGTACGGCAGGTATGCAGCTTGGAATGTTATTCATAGACGAGCCACCATTCCTTGATACAGATGGTGTCCAAGCGTACTGTGATGCGCTTGTAACCATACAGCGTCGATATCCTGACCTCAAGGTTATGGCAATCACGCATGATCCAACTATGAAAGCCCGGTTTCCGCAGAACCTCGATGTCATCAAGACAGAAGAGGGAAGCAAGATTAAATATATCTGAAATCTGATTATCTGAAAATCTGTAAGGATGCCCCAACGGGCGGGGCATCCGCCTTTAAAGGAGTGATTAAATGGCGGACAACAAGATCTATTACTATCTGAAACTAAAAGAAGGCTTCTTCGAATCGGATGATATGAAGCTTCTGCAAGCCATGAAAGATGGCTATGTATACAGTGATATTTTATTGAAACTGTATCTCCGGAGTCTTCGACAGGAAGGCCGATTGATGTACCGAGATACTATTCCATATTCACCGGAAATGATAGCCACTATAACCAATCATCAGGTTGGAACTGTAGAGAAAGCAATCAAGATTTTGGAGCAGATGGGATTCATCGAAATTCTGGATAATGGAGCGATTTATATGACTGATATTCAGAATTTTATCGGACAGAGCTCTACGGAAGCGGACCGAATTAGGGACTATCGAAAACGCATAAATGCAGAAAAATCAAGGGTTTCCGAGCTTGAAGGTGTAACAAAAGCAATAACAAAAGATGTACATTTGTACGACGAACGTACACCAGAGATAAGAGATAAGAGTATAGAGTATAGAGATATAAATAAGAGTATAAATACTCTTGCTCAGAGCTCTAAGAAAAAGAGCTCTGAACCGGAAGCAGATGTGGCATCAATTCCACTCAATGATGGTTCAGAATGGAGACCTTCACAATCACTATACGAGGAGTATGTAAGACTGTATCCAAACGTGAATGTTAAGCAACAGTTCAATGCAATGCGAGGGTGGTGCTTATCCAACAGTTCAAAGAGGAAAACTCGGAAAGGCGTTACTCGTTTTGTTAACTCTTGGCTCAGTAGAGAACAGGACAAAGGATACAGACCTCCAAATGACTCCAATGATTCGTCCGGTTATGATCCAGCAATATGGGATATGTTAGCGAACGAGAGGAGAGATGACGATGGGTGAGTATGAATGTGACAAGTGTAAAGATACTGGAATAATCATATACGTCGGAGATGATGGCGAAGAATATGGCAGGCAGTGCGAGTGCACGGCTCTCAAAAGAGCAAAGCAGATGCTGAAAAATAGCGGTATATCAGAGGCGTTTCAGAAGATCAATTTTGAAGAGTTCAATATCTTTGATAACGAGGAGCTGAAACGAGCAAAGGAAACAGCAATTAAGTATTACAAAGGTTTCCTCAGAACAGAGAAAGATAGATATAACTCCATCATCTTTTGCGGACAGGTAGGATCCGGAAAGACACATCTCGGAATGGCGATAGCAAACAATCTTCTTGAAAATAAGATACCGGTAATATTTATGCCATATCGAAATGTCATTACTCAGCTGAAACAGAACATCACTAATGAGGAAGCCTATAACAAGGAGATGTCAAAGTACCTGGATGCGAGGGTTTTGTTTATGGACGATATGCTGAAGGGTAAGGTTACGGACTCGGATGTAAATATTATGTTCGAAATTATCAATTATCGATATATCAACCACTTGCCAATGATTATCACTACAGAAAAGACTCTTGATGAGCTGGTAAGGTTTGATGAGGCGGTTGGTTCGAGGGTTATCGAAATGTGCAGAGGAAACATTGTCGTATTTAAGAATAAGAATCTGAATTATCGATTAAGAGGGGTGAGAGCATGAAAGTATATAGAGGCTCAGACGAAATTGAGAAGGAGTTCCTTAATCAGTTCAATTACATCAACCCATCTCTTTCCGGATGGCAGATTTGGGAATATGTTATATCGGCTATAGCTTGCAGTTTATCCAATTCCATAGAACTTGATGATAAAAGGAGGGCCAGAAGGGAAGAGGAGTATGAAAGGTCAATGAAACAGCTCGGCGGAAATGTTAAGGCTGTAGCAAAACTGATGGCATTGATAGTCGATGCTCTTGAAAAGAATCCGGAAGAGGATTTTCTCGGAAAGATGTATATGAATCTCAATATGGGAAACCATTGGACGGGGCAGTTTTTTACACCAACAAGTGTGGCTGAAATGATGGCTGAAATTACATTTCCGAGTGATGCCGAAGAACAGATCAAGAGAAAGAGTTATATATCGGTGTGCGACCCTTCCTGCGGTGCCGGAGTAAATCTTCTGGCAGCGGCCAAGGCATTGAGACACCGAAACATCAATTATCAGGATGACTGCTTATTCGTTGGTCAGGATATTGACAGAGTAGTTGCTCAGATGTGTTACATCCAGCTGACACTTATAGGAGCTGCCGGATATGTATGCGTAGGTGATACCTTGATGAATCCGGTTACTGGAATAACAGAACTGATTCCAATACAGAAGGAGGGGCAGGATATCTGGTACACACCTATGTATTGGACTGACAAATGGCAGTTAAGGATATTCCTTCAACACATGGGACTTAGAGGCAGTTCCAAACCAAAGCCTCTGGAAAAAGAGCACTTTAATTTCTATTTCGATTTTGGAAAGGAGACGGAAAATGGCAGAGCAGATAGAGCAGCAGGATAAGACAGTTTATGAAAAAGCAATAGAAGTATATGAGAAGCTTATCAAGAGTGTGAAAACTGGAAAAAACAAGTTTCTGTTTATAAAAGCGACTGACGATCATCTTAGACAGCGACTGAAAGAGTCGGATGCGTTATGCCAGGATTTATTGCAGGAAGGCAAAGACTTTGAGGAAATGGCCAAGTATGTTACAGATCACGCAAAGAAAGAGGCAGGTAAGTCTTCTAGCATAGGTATTGATAACGAAACCGTTTGGGAGTGGATGGAAGATTATATCCACAGAGATGAGGCGGCAATTCAGGCAAAGAAGAAAAAAGAAAAAGAAGAGGCGGAGGCAAAAAGAAAAGAAAGACAGCTTAAAGCTGAAGAAAAGAAATATGAGGCTGATAAAGCTGAAAGAGAAAAGAAGAAGCTTGCTGAGAAGTATGGAACCAAGACTGAAGAGAAACCAGAGGAAACCCTGAAGCCGGAGCCTAAGAAATCTAAGAAGTCAGAAACTGACGGACAGATGTCATTATTTGACTTTATGTAGGAGGTGGCAGGTATGAATAAGCGGGAATTAAGAAAACTGCCTGCTCCCAAGGTTACGAAGGAAGTTAAAACACTTGCCAAGAAACTGAAAAAGCAGGACGAAAGAGTGATATCGGTATTCCGGACTGAAGTGGAAGGCAAAGATACACTGGTACTGGATGTATTCAGTACAAAGGCAGAACCTTATGTCAGAGCGTTTTTCCAAGATGATGATTATATCACTCTGGACTTTGAGAAGAACTCCTGGAAGTTGGGAGCCTTGGATTCGATCCTCGGATACAAATATGTGTACAAAAGAAAAATCGTCTACGCAGCATCAAAGAACGACAAGAAATTGCTTGATGACTGGATTGGTGAATATTGCAGCGTTCATAATGTTCAGACACATTATGTGAATAATGAGCCTGAATGCATCATCGACAAGTATCAGGAAGATATTAAACATCGCAGACTGATAATCAAAGCTCAGAAGAAAAGGGATTATATTGACAGCAGGATGTCATACTTTAAGGAACCTTCAAAAGAGGAGTTCCTCAAATGGATGGACGAAACGGCAATGTATAATCACAATTTCATTTTTTATGACCGTAAGAATAAAAATGCTTACTGCACGAGATGCAAGAACGAATATGACTTGCAGAAAGACGGTTCTTTGAAAATGAAAAAGGCGGGCTGGGTGACATACGGACCGCAGGGGATAAAGCATAACAAACCAGCTGTATGTCCATTCTGCATGAGCAAAGATCTTGGAGTTAAAACAACTGCAAAGTCTATCGGATATAGCAGGAATCAGATGGTTGAAGTTCAGTGGGTAAACATTATTGATACCACAGAAATAGATGGAAAGTCAGCGGTTCTCCTCAGATATGTATGCTGCTTAAAGGATTATAGAAAGGACTTCTACAATCCGGAACTGGGATTCTATGAATTATTCAGAACAATTCATTTTGAGGATCATTATGAGGATTATGAATGGGGATGGGATATCCATTTTCATAGAGATAACTGGATTGTTTTTAGACAAAAACCTTGGTATTGGAACCCGTCAAAGTTCTCGGCACCGAATGGTGGAGTGATTCCATATAACATTACGAATGAAAATCTAAAAGACAGCTGGCTGAAATATAGTTGCACAGAAGAGATTGCTGAGATTTGGAACAACTATTCCAAAGAGAGCAGGAAAACGGAGAGTAATTGGTTCTATGATGACTACTTCAACTTTTACCGGAAACATCGCAGCATAGAAAAGTTTATCAAGATAGGGTGGACAAAGTTGGCTTGTGAAATGCTTGAAGGTCCAGGTGGTTATTACGCACATAGAGATAATATCAAAGATCTGATAGATGAAAATGCAAGGACTGCGGCAGAAGCTGTCGGAATAACGAGAGAGCAGTTCCAGATGTTGAAGTCGATAAAAGACAATCCAAGATGGAAAGATATAAAAATACTTAGATACTGCAACCAGCAGAACAAACGAGTTAACCGAGATGAATTAGCAATACTTATTTATCTGCATGAGGACGGCTATGCAGACAATTATCAAAACTACATAAACTGGAAAGATTATACAACTATCTACAAGTTAAGAAAGTATTGTTCTAATCTTCCAAAAAATGCGAACGAACACGATTATTTTGAATACCTTGAATGGACTCGTGCTCTTGGATATGACCTGAAGAATAGCTTCAATCTGTTTCCGAAAAACTTTATAGAAACTCACGATTACAGAAGTAAAGAATACCTAAAAGCACAGAACCGACTTCAGAGAGAAGCTGCTAAAGAGTTCAACAGACTGTTAAGAAAATACAGATGTGATACCAAAGATGTCGAGGCTCTGAATATGAATGTTGATGGATTGTTTATAAGACTTCCGGACAGTTTGAAAGAACTTACAAAAGAAGGCGAGGCATTGCATCACTGTGTTGGTACCTACAAAGAGAAAGTGATGAAGGGTGAGACAACTATATTGTTCATTCGCAAAATATCTGAACCCACAAAGAGTTATTACACATTGGAATGGCAGAATGGTCGAGTGGTCCAGTGCAGAGGAATGAAAAACTGCGCTATGACACCGCAGGTCAAGGCTTTTGTTGAACTGTTCAAGGAAAAGATGGTTGAGTATGAAAATGCTCAGCTGAAGACAAGGAGGGCAGGCTGATGGGAGAGAGACAAAGGATATATAACCTGCTTGGAAAGATGAATGATGATGACCGTCAGGCTATAGCGACGCTGCTTATTAAGGCAGGATATGCAGTAAGGATTGGAAAAGAACAGCCAGGCGGAAAGGGAAAGACGATATATTTCGTCGAATACTGGAAGGAGGGAGACGATGCACCAAACTAAAGTTGAATGGGGCGACAGAGCGTGGAGTCCTATTACTGGTTGCGATGCAGGATGCCCTTACTGCAATTCAAAGAGAACATCGAGAAGATTTGCAGGAGATATCAGAAAGAATAAGCAATCTGTAGGTAAGTATAGGTTCGATGGTCAGATGTATGTGATCAATGAGCAGTTCATAGCAGATAACGGAATGCCACTATCAACACCGTTCGGCTTCGAACCGACTTATCACAGATACTCAGCAAAGAGGCTTGAAACTCTGAAAACACCAATGAATGTACTTGTGTGCCCAAATGGTGAGATGTTTGGCGAGTGGGTAGCTGATAAGTACATCCGGGAGATCTTCGATGAAACAGCGAAGTATCCCGACCAGAGATTCTTCTTTCAGACAAAGTTTCCGGAAAGATATGTGAAGTTGTCGTTTGATGGAACGATGCCTTGGAAATCAGACAACTGCTGGTTTGGATATACGGTAACAAATGGGACTGCAAGAACGATGCCATATCTGGCAAAGCATAAGTTCGTGGTTATAGAACCATTGCTGGGACCGGTGGCAGATATTCCAATGGATATCGAATGGGTAATAGTGGGAGCTGATACAGGGAAATATGCTCAGAAAGTAGAACCTGAAGAAGAATGGATAAAGGCAATTATTCAAGAGTGTGAAGAAAAGAACATACCGCTGTTCATGATGGATAGTTTAAAAGATTTCTATTCAGGAGAGCTGAAGAAAGAAAAACCAGAAATTCTCTTGAAGAAGAGATACAGCAAAGCAAAAGAAGCTATGTATTTTGCAGATTGCAGAGTGTGCGGAAAACATGAACAAAAAAGGTCAATGGCTCTTATTCACGCCAAGTATGAGAGGAAGATATATCCATATCCAGTAGGGTATCTCTGCAAGGAGTGTTTTAAGAAAATGTGCAAAGATTACAACTTAGATTATGTGGAGGGTAGTAATGGATCCGAATAGACAATACCAAGGCAGAAGAAGCAAGGCGCTGGGAGATATATTTGAAACTCGAATAGGTCATGCTCTTGATAGATATCAACAGCTAGGAATCGCCTGCATACAAAAGACGCCAGAACCGTTCAAGGTTATACAGAGACTTGAAGGTGGAAGATTTGTAGGATATTTCGAAGAAAAAAGCCAGCCAGACTTCAAAGGTGTTCTGTGTGATGGTTCGACAATCATATTTGAGGCCAAGCATACAGAACAAGACAGAATACATCAAAGTGCTGTTACCAAGAGGCAGGAAGAATACTTCGAAGCTTATCAGAATCTTGGAGCAAGGTGTTATGTGATGGTGAGTATGGGGCTTCAGAGTTTCTATCGGATACCTTGGGATGTCTGGAAGGAAATGAAACAAAGATTCGGTCATAAATATATGACTCCGGAAGAAATGAAGGAGTTTAGGCTCAAAGAAATAAATGGTCGCATTCAGCTATTGGATGGGATTGAACTCAGAGAGGAGATAGAAAATGAAACTACAGAAGGTTGAACTTGCTAACAAGATAAGCAAGTTGAAAGCGATAGTACCAAAGAAAACGCCTATGGAAGCGTTACAGACGGTTTTGATTAAAGACGGGTATTTAATCGCCTCGGATATAGAACTTACAGTGACGGTCAAATTAGAGGGCATACGGGAAGGCTCGGAGGAAGAGTTCCTTATACCTGAGAGTCTGTTCCAGTTCATAGGCTCACTTCCTGCCGGAGACATCGAGATTACTCAGACACCGGTTGAGGGATTTGAGGGAAAGAGAACAAATCTCAAGATTAAATCCGGCAAGATCAAGAACGAAACTCAGACTATAGCAGCTGATATGTTCCCGGCAATCAAAGAGATGAAAGAGGAGCTGACCGTTGCAACGGTGGATGCGGAAGAACTGAAGAATGGAATACTTCATGTATTGTTCGCAGTTGGTGACCAGCAGGCACAGAAGATGATGAATTGTCTGTGTATGGACTGCAAGAATGGAGATCTTAGCTTTACCGGATTAGACGGACATATGGTTGCATGGGACAAGCTTCCTCTGGAGGGAGAGTTTAAGCTTCTTGTTCCGAAAAGAGCCTGTCAGCAGATACTTAATCTTGATCTGCAGGGTGATGTAAGAGTGGTTACGGACAAGTTCACAGTCAGATTTGAGACTGAGTACATAAAGGTTGAGACAAGACTGGTAGATGGAGATTACTTCAAGACAGAGAAAATGTTTATGGAACAGCCGGTAACAGCAGCCATGAACAGAAAGAACCTGCTCGATGCGGTATCAAGAGCAAACATTCTCAGAACAGAGGGTGAAGCGATAGTTCTCGATTTCATTGAGGACATTATGAAGATAAGCCTCGTTAACAGCAAGAATAACTATGCTGAGGAAATCGAGATGAACGAAAAGGTCGAAAGTGAAGGGTTGTATATAGGACTGGATCCTCGACTCCTTGCAGCAGCATTGAAGGCCTTTGACTCTGAGAATATTTATTTGAATCTGGCAGATAACAAGAGTCCTCTCAAGTTACTGTCGGATGAATCGGATCTGAAAGCTGTAGTGCTTCCGGTGATGATTCATAGATAAGCCTTATGGTCTAAGGAAATACATCACAGAAACGCAACTCGTAAACGTATGGCATTGGTACGGAGCTGTTCGCCCTCCTGAAACAAAGCGGCAGCTCCGAGAAAGGAGATTACAATGATTTGTCCTAAGTGTGGAAGAGAGTTTGAAAGACTGCTCGCTCTCTCCAGAGTAGATAACAAAACAATGATATGCGATGAATGTGGTACCAAGGAGGCTCTTGAAGATTTTGGAATATATGTTCATCAGAATAAAAAAAGAAAAATGAGCCATCAGGAACGGACAAAGGCTCAGGTGTATGCAACTGGTAACAAGTGGGCAATAGAAAACTTTGAGGCAACTCACAATTAGGAGAAGCTATGGATAATCTGTATAAGAAGTTCAGAAAGGACGAAGTCCTCTACTCGGTCATCTTGGAACATGGAAACGGAATAACCTGCATAAATGAACAGAAGATGCAGCTTAACACTTTCAACTTCAATTCAGATGAAGATCTTACGGACTTTATGAAAAAATACGAGGTCAAGAGATGAAGTGCAGGATATGTGGAAGGAAGATTACAGATGAGCAGAGCGTAAGAGTTGGCATCGGTCCGATCTGCTACAAAGCAATATACGGAGAAATTGAGAATGATGCTCCGGAAGAAGAGGTCAGATACATTCCGATACCGGGGCAGATGTCGTTATTCGATTTTGAGGAGAGTACAGATAGAGAGAAGGTGGAACGATGATAATCATTACAGATACAGACACCATAGTTGACACTAGTAAGGTTACAAAGATATTCATAGGCGGTCAGCGAGATAACACCAGCATAAGATGCGAGTTCGGAGTGGGGGTTGGCTGCGAGATTGCAAGATATAGCAAGAAGAACATATCACAATATGTTTTAGGAATGATAGCTCAGGCTTGGTCTTCAGATGAAAGGTTGTTTGAGATTCCAAAAGAACCTGATGTTATTGCAAAGATGAATCTTCCCAAGACGGCAATTTCCCATGTAAAGACAAAGGAGAATCGTCGTGGAGGAAGTTAAAGTATCAAAAGCCTTAAATGATTTAGCTAGGCATCAGATGGTCGAGAGGATGTATCGAGACATCCTCATAGATATGACGGTATGCGAAATCGAAGGCTGGGACAAAATGGAATATATAAACGAATTACAAGAAGTTATAAATCATTTTAAACGAAAGGAGGCGTAGTTATGGAAGGTGCAGTTAAGGTGACACAGAGAGATATGGTGCTGAACTATATCAGACAGTTTGGCAGCATAAGTTCGTGGGAGGCCTATAAGGATCTCGGCATTACTCAGCTGGCAACCAGAATCTTCGAACTGAAGGCGAGAGGCTATGAGTTCAACAAAGAAAGAGTAAACACCAAGAATCGCTTTGGAAAAGCAAGCCATTATGACAAGTATACGCTGGTTGAGTAGGAGGTGCGAATGATGAATGGATTAAGTGATCTGAATGCATCTTTATTCAAGAGTATCGAGGCTCTCGATAACGATGAATTGGATGAAGACTCTTTGCAGAGAGAAATTCAGAAAAGCGAAGCTAAAGTTAGTATAGCGAATGCAATACTTGGAAACGCCAGTTTAGCTCTTAAAGCTCAGAAGTTGTTTATGGAATATGGAACCGGACAGAGCATTGATATTCCACTTTTGGGAATAAGCAACGAGAACCTGCTTATCGAAAATAAGAATCTGAGAAGAAGGCTGGCAAGTAAAGAGGCTATGTATGATTAAGTGGTTAGAGCATCCGGAATACGTTTCTTTTATGAAAGAGTATATACCAGGACATCAGGAATGCGAGATTAGAGAAGCGTTTTACGAAGAGTTCGGAATCAAACTTACTGAAGCGCAGATTGGTAACTTCAAGACAAAGCACAAATTGAAATCCGGAACTCATGGTGGGCAATTCGTAAAAGGTTTCACTCCTTACAACAAGGGTAAAAAGATGTCAGCGGAAACTTACCAGAAAGTTAAAGGTACGATGTTCAAAAAAGGTAATATCCCGAAGAACCATAGAGAGGTGGGCTCTGAGAGGATTACCGTGGATGGTTATGTCGAGATTAAGGTTGCTGAACCGAATAAATGGAAACTTAAATCTCGAGTTTTATATGAGCAGTACCACAATATAACGCTGAAGAGTACGGATGTAATAATCTTCCTCGATAGAAATAAATTCAACTTTCAGGAGGATAACTTGATCAGAATGAGCAGGTCAGAACTCGTAAGGTATAACCAGGATGGACTTTATAGCGATGATCCTGAAAAAAATATGAGTGCTGTCCTACTGGCAAAGCTAAAGGCAAAGATTGGAGAGAAAAGGAATGGAACTGATTGATGAAATAATGCAGCAAATCGGCGATTATGTCACAGATCCTATGGCAGTAAGCAACTGCCTATACATCGCTCTTCAAGATTATTCAGTAACTAAGAAGAGTACAGAACTGGCAGAATATAAGCCTGATGACAATAATATGCTGATTAAGAAGTTCTTAGTGGCCAAGAAGATAAAAGGATGTTCAGATAAGACATTGAAGTTTTACAACCAGGAGATAACTAAGGCACTTCAAAGGATAAATAAAAATGTGACCGAGATAACGACTGATGATCTGAGATTATGGATAGCATTAAGAATCAGAGATGGAGTCAGCAATACTACGATAGGAAATGAGAAAAGATCTTTAAGCTCGTTTTTTACCTGGCTTCATGGAGAGGACATTATCCATAAAAATCCGATGGTAGCTATCGACACAATGAAACAAAAGAAAACCCAGAAAGAGGCTTTTAAGGATGATGAAATAGTTGCTATGAGAAACTCGTTGAAAACATCAAAAGACAAGGCTGTGTTTGAATTGCTTCTATCAACCGGCTGCAGAGTCTCTGAACTGGCCGGAATAAAATTGGACGAGATTCAGGAAGACTATTCAATACTGGTCCACGGTAAAGGTCAAAAAGACCGTTATGTGTACATGAATGCCAATGCTAAGTATGCATATCAGCAGTATATGGCTGACCGAAAAGATAGTTCTATCTGGCTTTTTCCGAGGATGATTTCCATAACAGACCCAGCATTCCATAAAGGAAAAGGGATGAAGGATTGGTATAAAAATCCAAAACTCATTGATGAAAAGCATCATGTTGATAATGGAACCATCGAATTTATGGTCAGGAGATTAGGAAAACAAAATGGAGTAAAGGCTTATCCTCATAAGTTCAGGAGAACCTGCGCTACAAATGCTCTGAAGAATGGAATGCCTATTGAGATGGTATCAAGAATGCTAGGACATCAGAACATTGGAACAACTCAAATATACCTTGATCTGAATGATGACCAGATGAAACTGATGCACGAAAGGTACGTAAGATAATGAAAAACGGAATACCAAGCGAGTTATGGGAAGAATGGAAAAGGGTTACAGCTGAAGTCCTTGCCATACTCGAGAACAGAAAAATTGACATTGAGATTGTCTGCGCAGAGCCGGAAAACTGGCTGCAAGGTGAGATGACTAAAAGGAGAAAGAAAAATGAAAACGCTTGAAGAGGTTATGGCATCTCGAAAGGTAATGCTTGGGAGACAGACTAAAGATGGTTATGACGGTACTATCTGTCTCAGAGGATGGACAGGTTCAATAATCGTATCAAACGGTGGAGGATGGGATCATGTATCAGTATCTCCCATGAAAAGGAGTTATACACCAACCTGGGATGATATGTGCGCATTGAAAGACATCTTTTTCAAAGAAGATGAGGCAGTAATACAGATTCATCCACCGAAAAATGAATATGTAAATAATATGCCAAACTGTCTCCACCTTTGGAGAGCCAATGATAAAGAAATGGTGTTGCCACCAAGCTGCTTTGTGGGAATGAGAGAAGGGCAGACCTATGAAGATGCTATTAGAGAATGCAAAGAGTATTACAAAGAGCATGGATATGAATGGTAGGAGGTGACCGGATGACTGAACTGGAAGAGATGGCTAAGAAATATGCAGAAAAGGCTGAAATATATGCCAGAAATGCAAAGTCAAAAGAATATTACAGTAAAAGTGGAGCTGAGGCAGACAGAGAGTGTGCTGAAGAATACAAGAAGATTTCAAACTATTTGTTTGAATTAAAGGAGATGAAGGAGCGATATGACCACTGATGAAGTAATTGAATTACTTCCTGATAGAGACAATATTCATACTTTTATCAATATGCCTCTAGGCCTTGTAGGAGCAGACTGGAGCAAAGAAGAAATAATCGACAAACTTAAAAGGTCGGACACGATTGAGATTACTGGAGAATGTGCAAGAAGGATGGATCATGGTCTGGCTGTATACAACAAAGATGCCAAATGGCAGTCGGATATTTTGTTTGTCGAGACCGATAAAGAGAAACTGGATAAGTTTGATCCGCCAGGAAAGGAGGAACCGGATGAGTAAAATTGATGATGTGATAGAAAAGACCACGCAAGCAGCAACTTCTCTTGATAAGCTGATAGCACAAACGGCACATACACTTGATTGTCTTATAGCACTAAGAAACATTCAAAATAGTGGAGATTGTAATGAATGTGCAAACAGAGGATGTCTATATAGGCCTGAAGCAGGGCAGATGACAAGATATAACTGCCCGTTGTTTATGAAGAAAGCTGAAGCAGAGGAATAAAAGATGACAGGTAAACCCGAAGCTATTATCAAATGGCTATTCAATCAGGATAGAGACAAGTTCTTCGATATCGAGGAACATCATGAGAAGAGGTCGCTGACCGCCAACTCTTATGCGTGGAAGCTTATTACTATGATTGCAGATGCTTTGAGAGCAGATAAGAATGATGTTTATATTGAAATGCTTAAAAGATATGGTCAGAGCGCAGTAGTGGCGGTTAGAGAAGATATAAAGCCGGTCGGTTTCTTCAAATATTTTGAGATTCTAACAACCAGGAATGGCTATAACCATATCAAGGTTTATAAAGGTAGCAGTGAATATGACTCTCGAGAAATGGCTGTCCTGATTGACGGGATTATCTCAGAAGCCAAGGAAATGGGGATTGAGACACTTCCTCCAAGAGAGGTTGAAAGATTGAAGGAGATGTGGAAGTGAAAAGCATTATTACGAAAGATCTTACTGTATGTGCCGAATGTGGTACTTCGATAAATGTTGAAAAACATCATTGTATTCACGGTATTGCAGGCAGAAAACTCGCAACAAGATATCACTTAATCGTAGGGCTGTGTTCGGAATGCCATCGTGGAACCGATGGAGTCCACGGCAAGAACGGGCATGATCTGGATATGAAATACAAGAGGCTTGCTCAGCAGGCCTGGGAAAAGAAATACGGAGACAGAGAAAAGTTCATTGAGATTTTCGGAAAGTCTTACTTGTAGAAAGGAACAAAGGATATGACGATAAAAGACTTGGTAGATGCGATAGACAGAGACAGAGACGGCACCGATTTCATAAGCATAGCTGATAGTAACGATGAAATTATTGCGGAACTCAGAACGGATTGCTTCTTGTTAGACCTTATCGGAGATAAAAAGATTAACGGGTTAGAAGCTCTGAAGAAGGGAACCCATAAAGTATGGCTGGAGGCGGTTGAATAAAATGGGATTTGATAGAAATGTGAGAATGATTATTGATGTTCCGGAGTATGTTGAGACCACTCTGCGACAGTATGTAGTAGCTTATGGTGGAAAAATCATCAATCCGGATGAAGAAGCCTCTAACATGATCAAGATACTTGAAGAGACCTCACCAAGCACCTTCTGGACCAAAGATGGCAAATCAACTTATGAAGGTGGAAATATCAGAGAAGTAGTAAGAGAGCTTCTGAAAGGGAATGGAGACCAGTTTTGAAAGGAGAACAATATGCATGATTTTATTTTAGAGAATATTATAGAGCATCTGGTAATAATGGATCAAAGGGCAACTGAGTTGCAGAAAAGTCTTGAGGAAATAGGTTTTGAGGCTACGAAATATCCAGCTGAAACGGTATTGAATGGTCCTTATGAGTGCCTATGTAAGATAATGGGATGGTGTAACGGCAAGTGGCATGAAGAGTTTGACCCGAGCGATGCTCTATATCAGGTAATAAGTGATGACAGTTTGAATTACCGACAGAAGAGAGACGAAATAATAAAACTTATCAAGGAGGATTAGTAAAATGAGTTTTTTTGAGGAGGCTGAAGAGCATGAGTTTGCAGATACCGAATCAGAAGAAGATAATTGACCATTATGGAACAAATGAACAGATGATTGTATGGATGGAGGAATGCTCGGAGCTTGTGCAGGCGGTCAGCAAAGTTCACCGGACAGGACTCAATTATGTTACAAAGGATCACCTCGTTGAAGAGATTGCTGATGTACTTATCTGCATCGAGCAGATGAAGGAAATATACGACATCACAGATGATAACATCAACCAGAAGATTTATTACAAAGCTCAAAGACAGAAAGAAAGGATGGAACAAGATGGATAAATGTTGTGGAACCTGCCAGCATCATAAATGCGAGGGCTCATATTGTGGCGATGATCCGGAATGGATATGTGATAATCCGGACAGTGATTACTACGGAGATTATACCGAATATGATGATGGAGAAGAGTGTGTTGATTACGAAAGGAGAGAATAATGACAGCAGACACTATGATAGGAATCTGTCTTCTCATATTCCTTGCGATGGGCGTTATGATTTCTTTTGAGATGGGAAATCATGCGAGGGAATGCGAGAATCTGACAGAACAGTTGAAGAAAGAACGGCAGGAAAAGTTGCAGGCACTGGCTCGTGAAAAAGTATGGCACGAGAGATATTTACAAGCTGTTCTTGGAAGAACAAAGAGCGATAAGTAGGAGGTAATGGAAAGTGGAGCAGGACAATAAGTTAGTGGTTATGACCACGGAAGATCTGAAGGATGCAATCAGAAAGGCATCTGCTGAAGGTGCAAAGGTTGCTCTGGATAAGTTTGACAAACTGATTAAGCAGGAAAGGCAGAACTCGGCTGATAAAAGGCTGCATAATACGGAGAAGCTTCTCCGGAACTATCATATGTTTAAGTTGTCAGCCGAAAATGCAGTGTATGAGGTGACAGATCTTGAGGCTGAAGAGTCGGCCAACGAGATACTCAACCTGATGCTTAACAGAGAGGGTCCAGGGCTTACGGTGGAATCTATCAAAAAATCGGTAATCAGAACGGTAATCATACTCGAACATATAGATGCGATGATAAATCTCTATCGCATATACTGTCATGAGTCGGATGATCCGGTTCTTGTAAGAAGATTCAATGTACTCTATGACAGATATATTTCATCACCGACACTGTCAGTCAAGGATATAGCAGAAAAATATAATGTTACTAAGTCTCAGGCATACACTGATTTGAACAATGCCAAGGAGAAAATATCAGCTCTTATCTTCGGAATAGATTCTGTTAAATAGTGTCTTATAAGTTATTACTTAAAACACATAAACTGGAAAAAGACTTGATTTACAATAGATTGTAAAAATGTTAAAGTGTATGAGTAAAATCCTTTCTGTAGTTATTTATGAGCAGACAGAAAGAGGGGCAGGATGACCGAGACCTGCCCCTTTTATTGTGCGCTAAGCTCCTTATTCATAAAAAAGGATAAGGAGGATACGAAATGAATGTAGCAATAGGTGTACTGATAGCTTATACAATTATAATGCTTGGAACTACGGTACTATTAACAGACAAGGAAACCGACATAACAAGGTTCTGTGTCGGAAACCGGAAGACGGGGTGGTTCATATCGGCGCTATCGATAGCTGCAACATGGATATGGGCACCGGCATTATTCGTCTCGACTGAAAATGCATATACCAAAGGCTTTGCAGGGCTGTTCTGGTTTCTTGTTCCGAATGTGTTGTGTCTCATAATCTTCATTCCATTTGCCCGAAGGATTCGACAGGCAATGCCGGAAGGCATAACTCTCTCAGGCTATATGGAAGAGAAGTACAAATCAAAAGGAGTGCGTAATGTATATCTGTTCCAGCTTGGAGCATTATCAGCACTCTCCACTGGGGTACAGTTGTTAGCAGGGAGTAAGATACTCTCGATGCTGACTGGTATCCCATTTTTTTATATGACCATCCTGATGGCAGTGATAGCCTTTTCATACTCACAGTTCTCAGGAATAAAGGCTTCAATCGTAACAGATAGTGCTCAGATGGTCTTCATGCTGATAGCAGCTGCCGGCTTCGCTTTCTTCGGAGTCCGAAACGGTGGTTTTGCCTCTCTCGCATCTGGACTTCCGGGTATTAACGGGGTCGGTGGTTCGCTTTTTGGAAAACACGGACTTGAGATATTTCTCGGATTTGGTCTTCCTACGACAGTAGGGCTTATAAGTGGACCATTTGGAGACCAGTGTTTTTGGCAGAGAGCTTTCTGCTGCAACGAGAAAAAGATCGGAAGAGCGTTCTTTGTTGGAGCGATACTCTTTGGCATTGTGCCACTTTCAATGGGACTCTTAGGTTTTATAGCCGCAGGATCCGGAATGCAGATAGCAGATACAAGCATTATCAATTTTGAGGTTATCAGCAATCTGTTTCCTAAGTGGGTAGTTGCTCCATTTATCTTTATGATTGTAAGTGGTCTGCTATCAACAATAGATAGCAATCTGTGTGCATTCAGTTCTCTTGTTACCGACATCAAGAAGGATGCCACAGTTAAGCATACAAAGGGTGCGATGATACTACTGCTTATATTTGGTATTATCGTTGCTAATATCCCTGGTTTAACAGTTACCCATTTGTTTCTTTTCTATGGTACTCTCAGGGCGTCGACGTTGATTCCTACTGTACTGTCACTTCAAGAAGTAAAGTTAGACCCAACTGCCATTTTGGTCGGCGTCCTGCTCTCCCTCTTGGTCGGATTGCCTATCTTCGGATATGGTAACATAGCAGGAATTGCACTGTGGAAGACCGTAGGAAGTCTTACCACGGTTCTGCTTTCCGGCATTATAGCCCTCCTGGGAACGAAGCTGAAGGAGGTGAGAACATGAAAAGAGTATTGGGAAAGAAACAAAATATAGATAATCAGCAGTGGATAGATGCCTTGGATGGCATCGAAGATCTTGTTACCAAGAAGGAACTGGATGCCAAGATTAAGGCTACAGTTACCGAAATCAAGAACAAGGTCAAGGGTAAGCAGGCTGCCTATGCGTGGAGCGCCGGTAAGGACTCCATCGTATTAGGAAAAATCTGTGAAAAGGCTGGTATAAAGGATTGCGTACTCGTCCGTAGCAACCTCGAATATACCGCCTTCACAGATTGGATAGAGAATAATAAACCTGCAGGTCTGACTATTATTAACACCGGTCAGGATCTGAAATGGCTCTCGGAACATCCACAGATGCTGTTTCCAAAGGACAGCAAGACTGCTGCTCAGTGGTTTCATATTGTGCAGCACCGAGGGCAGGCAAAGTATTATAAAGACAAAGGCCTTGATATGTTACTGCTCGGAAGAAGAAGAGCCGATGGTAACTATGTTGGAAAAGGCGATAACATATATACAAATGGCGATGGTATAACCAGATACTCGCCACTTGCAGACTGGACACACGAGGAAATCCTTGCGTACATCCATTATTACGGATGTGCGCTCCCTCCGATATACGGATGGAAGAATGGATATCTGTGTGGTACGCACTCATGGCCGGCTCGTCAGTGGACCAATGGGAACGGATGGCAGGAAGTATTCGAGATAGAACCTCAGATTATAGAGGAAGCTGCCAAATATTTCCCTGAAGCGAAAGCAATCCTTAAAGGGGAGCGCTAACGCACTACCAGTGCCCGCTCATTTGACCAGCACGGCTATTAAAACGTATAAATGATGAAATATATATCCAGAGGGTAAAATAGCAAAATAGAGCCCCTCAGAGCTTCACCCTTTGCAGAGGGTATCATAACGCAAAAATGCTCCTTGGAAAAGGAGATGAACGATGAAGCTTATCAAGAAAAAACTCTCCGATCTGAAGAAGCCGGAGAAGAATGTCAGAATACATAATGAAAACCAGCTGAAGGAGTTTGAGCGAAGTGTAAAGATGTTTGGACAGCTCAGACCTATTGTTATTGATGAAAACAATGTCATCCTTGCAGGCAATGGACTCTATGATACATTGGTCCGACTTGGATATAAGGATGCTGACTGTTATCAGGTGGCAGATCTGACGGAAAATCAGAAGAAGAAGCTGATGATAGCGGATAACAAGATATTCAGCTTAGGAGTAGAAAACCTTGATACTCTGAATCAGTTCCTGGAGGAGCTGAAGGAAGACCTTGATATTCCGGGATATGATGAAGAGATACTGAAACAGATGGTATCGGATGCAGAAGAGGTAACCGAAAAACTTATGGAATACGGAACACTCGATGAAGCAGAAATCCAGAGTATTAAGGATAAGGGCTCAGTCAGTCAAGCGGCCATAGCTCCGACTGACCCTGCGGAGGAACAGGTAACCCCCGCCTTCGCAGGTGTTTCAACTGAAGGCGAAGACGAAACCGCCGCCGATGTAAGAAGGTTCGTACTGTGTCCGAAGTGTGGTGAAAAGATATGGCTGTAAAAAGATGCCAAAGTAGCATTAATGTTATAGAGGCTGCCGAGCGCAGGATTATAAACGTGTTCAATAATGGACTGCCGGTTTATATGTCCTTTAGCGGCGGAAAGGACAGTCTGTGCATGGCGCAGCTGATCAACAATCTCGTCCAGAGGGGAGCGATTAACCCAGGACAGCTCACAGTACAGTTTATAGATGAAGAAGCTATCTTCCCTTGCATAGAAGCCAAGGTGAAGGAATGGAGAAAGAAGTTCTTACTGATGGGAGCAAAGTTTGAATGGTATTGCGTAGAATGTAAACACTTCAACTGCTTCAATGAACTCTCGAATGACGAGACATTTATATTATTTGACAGATATAAAAAGGATGTGTGGATAAGACAACCGCCACCTTTCGCTATAAGAAGTCATCCTCAGCTGAGACCGAGGATAGACGCATATCAGGACTTCCTGCCAAGAATAGATAATGACGGTATCAGTATAACCGGTATCAGAACAGCTGAGTCTATTCAGAGATTACAGAACATTGCAACGATGTTCAAGGCGGGCAAGACCATGACAAACACGCATCAGGTATTTCCGATATATGATTGGACGAATAATGATGTGTGGCTATATCTTCTGAATGAGAAAGTAGATATTCCGGATATATACTTGTATCTATGGCAGAGTGGAACGCATAAAGGTCAGCTGAGGGTATCGCAGTTCTTCAGCATAGACACAGCGAGAAGCCTTGTGAAGATAAATGAGTATTATCCAGATCTGATGGAAAGGGTATGCCGGAGAGAACCGAACGCATATCTCGCAGCTCTCTACTGGGATAGCGAGATGTTCGGAAGGAGTACAAACAACAGAAAGAAGCTCGAAGACGGTAAGCCGGAAGAGGATTACAGAGAGAAACTTCTTGAGCTGTTCAATAATATGGACATCTACTTCACAACAGAACATAAGAGGTATGTGGCATCACGATACAGAAACTTCTTCCTGCAAGTGAGTACCTTCGTGGATAACAAGGATTGCAAGCATATATATGACGGACTCATATCAGGAGACCCGAAGCTCAGAACCTTCAGAGCACTTTATCAGAGGATATATGGTAAATACATACTCGAAGCGAAGAAGGGAGGCGGAGCATAATGGATATAAAGAAACCTTTATCCACTCTTCAATGGGTGGATCGCAATATACTCAAAGCTAACGACTGGAACCCGAACAAGGTAACCAAGCAGAACTTAGAACTACTCACTCAATCTATACTTACGAATGGATGGACACTTCCCATTGTAGTAAGACCGGATTATACGATTATAGACGGATTCCATAGATGGACGGTAGCAGGTCAGGAGCCTTTGCTCTCGATGCTGGATGGGAAGGTTCCGGTCGTAATAGTGGAACATCAGGATAAAGCAGAGGATATGTACGGAACGGTAACCCACAATAGGGCAAGAGGTACACATCTGCTCGAACCTATGAAGAATATTGTAAAAGAGCTTATGGATGCAGGAAAGACAGTTGAAGAGATATCAAAACAGCTTGGAATGAGGCCTGAAGAGATATTTAGACTATCCGACTTCTCCAAAGAGGACTTCCTGAAGATGATGATAAATCAGCAGGAATACTCAAAAGCTGAGTTTATAACAAAAATATGACAATTATATTAACTTTATGGTGTGGGCGAGGCGCAGGCGATGGCTTGACGCCTCGTTTTTATACCGAAAGAACTTAAAGAGGGAAAGGAGGGTTGCAGATGCCAGACCCAAGAAGTCCCGACGAGGACAAGCGAAGTGTTGATAGGCAGGAAGCTGAAAGATTATATCTTGAAGCAAGGGGCGACATTAAACTTGTGGACATTGCCAAGATGTTGGGACGAACTGATAGCATGATTCGTAAATGGAAGAGTAAAGATAACTGGGATGGCAAACTGAATCCTTCTGACAATAAAGGCAAAAAAAAACAAGGGGAGCGCTCCACTGCAAAGAAAGGGGAACGCACCACTAAGAATAAAGAGGGGAACGCTCCACGAAAGCGAGGAGCACCCAAGGGCAGCAAAAACGCTCTTGGTAATAGAGGAAACCCTAATCCAGTTAAGCCATTGAAGCATGGTGGCTTTTCAAAGCATTACTGGGATGGGCTTGATGAAGAGGAACAAGCACTCATTGAGGAAATGTCAACGGATCCGGAAGTAATGCTTATGGATACTATCAAAGTGTGTACTCTTCGAGAACGCAAGCTGAGGATGGCAATAGCCGAGTATGAGAAAACGAAGTTATATGTTGCTTCGGTTGCTACTCAGAAGACTCAGCGAAAGTTCAAGGATGAAGAAGAGGAAGCACAGTATCAAAGAATGATACAGCAGAAGATTGATAAGGGAGATAGGCTTCCGGGTGAAGCTGAAGAGATAACCACCATTACTCAATCAACTATCGACCTTATCTCAAGACTACAAAGAGAACTCACATCGGTAAGCAATCAGAAAGCCAAGGCTATTGAGTCTCTACACAAGATGCAGACTGATAATGAAAATACTGGCGATGCCGACACCCTCAAGATCTGGGCAGAGAATATCAAGATAATGAGGAAAAAGGGCGGTGATAAGAATGATTGATGATTCCCTTAACGATTTCCTTGTTGAGAGTATACCGATATGGGCGAATGAACCGGTAACATTCTTTAGAGAGGTTCTGAACTTTGAACCGGATCCCTGGCAGATAGAAGCTATCAACGCCATAAGGGATAACAGAAGAGTTGCTATCAAGTCTGGCCAAGGTGTTGGAAAGACTGGTGTTGAGGGTGGGATAACCTTATGGTTCCTTACCTGTCACTACAATGCCAGAGTAGTTGCGACAGCTCCAACAAAGCAGCAGCTGCATGATGTTCTTTGGTCTGAGATAGCAAAGTGGATGAACAACAGCCCGCTTCTTCCTTATCTGCTTAAATGGACTAAGACCTATGTTTACTTCAAAGGAGCAGAGAAGAGATGGTACGCTGTTGCCAAGACTGCAACCAAGCCTGAGAATATGCAGGGATATCATGAAGACAATATGATGTTCATCATAGACGAGGCTTCCGGTGTTGCAGATAACATTATGGAAACAATCTTCGGAACACTATCCGGAGAGAATAATAAACTGCTTATGATGGGAAACCCTACGAAAGTGTCTGGTGCATTCCATGACGCTTTCACGGTTGACCGTTCATTATATTACTGTATGACAGTATCCTCCCGTAACAGTCCTCGAACCAATAAAGATAATATCGCATCGCTCGATAGGAAGTACGGGAAGAACAGCAATGTCGTGCGTGTTCGTGTCGATGGAGAGTTTCCACAGCAGGACGATGATGTATTCATACCTATTGACTGGCTGGAACAGAGTATAGCGACAGAGATATCGGACAATACATTAAAGGCCTTGGGAGAGTATATCGATGAATACGGACACAGACTGAAACCTCAATCAGAATATATCAATCAGGCTGAGATAGGCTGTGATGTTGCCAGGTTTGGTGATGATAAGACCTGCATCGGATTCAGAGTAAATGAGGCCGTAAGGATATATGACAAATATCAAGGTCAGGATACAGTATGGACTTATTCGAGGATATGCAGCTGTTATCAGTTCCTGAAAGGGAAGCTTGGATATCCCGGACCGGTTGCTGTCAAGGTCGATGATGGAGGAGTTGGAGGCGGAGTTGTTGACCAGCTCAAGAGCATCAAGAGGACTGACCCATACTACAACGACATGATTATCCTGCCGATTAACTTCGGTAAGACAATAAAACACAGAGTATATTATGACTCGACATCTTATATGATGGGCGTGCTCCGAAACCTTATAGCACCATTCGATGATGCTGGAAATGAGAAGCTGCCTTCAATAGTGCTTCCGAATGATACAGATCTTGTAGGTCAGCTGTCAGTCCGGAAGTATTCTTATGTTTCAAGCGCAAAGCTGAAAGTCGAGTCCAAGAAAGAAATGAAGGACAGAGGGTTAACCTCCCCGGATGAAGGTGATTGTATTCTCCTTACCTGCCTACCTGTCCGTTATAAAAAGGGGATGAAAGGAGAGAATAATGGAGAAACAACAGAAATCTCGTAAGGAAGTTGGAGTTAAAATCATAAAAACAAACTTCGATACTTACAAAGATATAGCTCCGGCAGAAAAGCCAGTCGTTAAGAGTGATAGGTCTGAACAGTTAGATGAAGCTGTAAATCTATCAGCTGATAACTGGATTCCTCACAGGATAGATATGTACGGTCTGAGAACCTTGGTTGAACATTCAACTATCCTTCCTCAGTGCATAAGAGCTTATCAGAATAACATAGCTGGTTTCGGAATAGAAGTTACATATAGTGGTGACTTTGATGAGGATGAAGCTAAGAAAAAGGAATGGGATACTCTTGAAAGAATCCTTGATCTTCTTAATTTTGATGAAGCTACAAAGGAAATATTTGAAAATCTAACTAATGAAACTGAAACATTTGGAATAGGATATCTTGAAGTTCTAAGAAATGTTGATAATGAGGTTGTTGGACTTGAACCGATTGATGATACTCCGTCTATTGATATGACATACCCATTGGAACCTTATGTTGAAATAGAAGTTAGTTATAAAGGTGAAAATGTATCGAGATTGAAGAAGTTCAAGAAGTATCGCCAGAATATAGCCGGAAAGACTGTTTACTTCAAAGAGTTTGGGGATCCTCGAATTATGGATAAAAGAAACGGGGAATATATTGAGGATAATGAGAAACTCGATTTATCATATCAGGCAAATGAGATATGTGAATATAAGATAGGTCGTGGTGATTATGGCACACCTCGTTGGCTTGGCGCCTGCATTACTATTGATGGAGCTTACAGAGCTGAGAACCTGAACAATAATTACTTCAGAAATGGAAGACATACACCTTTGATGATTATAGTGAGGGGCGGTACATTATCCGATAAGAGCTATGCTAAGCTTCAGGAATATATGGATGGTATAAAAGGTGAAAATGGACAACACGCATTCCTCTTACTCGAAACTGAAAATGTAGATGTTATGCCGGACTTTGAAGGACAGAGCCAGCCGAATGTTGAAATAAAAGACCTTGCAGGGATACTTCAGAAGGATGAACTATTCCAGGAGTATCAGGAAAATGCGAGGAAGAAAGTGCAGAGTGCTTTCCTGCTTCCGGACTTATATGTCGGTTATACTTCAGACTTCAACAGAGCAACATCTCAGACGGCTATGGAAGTTACTGAGAAGCAGGTATTCCAGCCGGAGCGTGAGAGACTGGCTTGGGTGCTTAATAATAAACTGCTCAATGGATACGGTTTCAAGTATGTTGAGGCTAAGTTCGCAGAGCCTGACATAACTAACCCAGACGATATAAGCAAGTTGCTTAATATAACAGAGAGAGCTGGAGGCCTTACAATGAATGAAGCCAAAGCTCTTACAGCTGAAGTGCTTGGAAAAGAAGCTGAAGATTATCCGGGAACATTTGATATGAATGATATCGGAAACATTCCTTTAGCTTATCTCACCAAGATGGGCAACAGCAATAATGAAATGTCGGGTGTTGACGGAAGATTGCAGTCAGCTATGACAGCATTAAACGATTTGAATGATAATGCAAACGGTCATAATAGACCAGACGGAGATTTAGAAGAAGGAGCTGATGAAGTTGATCTCGACCTTGATAACTCCAAGAAAAATACAGCGGAGCAGTTGGATGAACAGATTAACAAGGCTGTTGCAAACAATGATATTGAAGTGGTTGCAATAATGAAGCAGGTCAGAAAACTGCTTACAGAGATGGGCGGTGATGCTGATGGCAAAGCTGATTAAACCATCCTACGATACTTGTATTGCATTAACTAAGGCTATTGATGCCTATATAGCAAAAGCTAATGACGATTTATCAGAGGAGATGGCGGATGCAGGCTATGTTGATTCCAAGGACAGCGTTAAGGGTGCGAATGAACTTGAAGAAGAAGTTTCAGAAATCCTGACAGAACAGACTCAGGAGATAGCAGAGGTTGTCGAGGGGGCTGGAACCATTCCGAAGGCTAAGAAAAAGGTTAAGGAATACTTTGAGAATGATACGACAGGTGTTTTACTCAGCGATACATTTGTGGATTACTTTCAAGAAACAGTAATGTCGTTGTCAAATGCGTATATGAAGGAGACAGAAGGAGATCTGGTCGTATCTGAACTGAGACAAAGAACAAGCTCTTGGATATATGAATGGTCTGACCAACTGTCAGATCTTATGCAGCTTAGCTCTGAAAATCAGATGGGAACACTCTTACAGCAGGCTCTTGATAATGGTGAGAGCTGCATGACACTTGCTCAGAGACTTATCAATGAGGGCATCCGCAATGAAGGATACAGAGCAAGAGCAACAGCTGTAACTGAAATGCTCCGAGCTCACAGCGTATCTCAGCAGGAAGCAATCATGCAGAGTCCTGCGACAGATAGAAAGAAATGGGTTCATTCCGGAGCACATAAGAATAAACCTCGAGAGAATCACGTGGCTATGAGTGGGCAGATAGTTCCAAAAGCGGAACCATTTGAGCTTACCGGAAGAGATGGAGGGACATATCACCCTATGTATCCTCGTGATCCGGTTCTTCCTGCGGCTGAAACAATTAACTGTCACTGCATCCATATTCCGATATCTAATGATGATGTCCTCGGTCTCAGTTATGAAGAGCGCCAGCAAATGCAGCAGGATATCATAGCGGCCGATAATGGTGAGTGGGAAAAAGATCTTGATAGACAGAACAGATTAAGAAGTGGTTTGAGTGAAAACTTAGGCGAACAAGAAGAGTCGCAAGATATAAATGCAAATACACTCGTAGATAAACAATACATTTACAGTAAAGAATACTCAGAAAAATTCCAACAATTTGGAGAGGAAAAGAGTGTTACCAAGAAGATAAGAGCCACTTCGATAGAAATGTTGAAACATCGATCTGGAACTGTATATGAAGATTTAACGTATGTGTATACTACGGGCGGTTCTCCTCGAATGCAAATGGATTATGAAGATGAGGATCATGTAGAACCAACAAAAAAGATGGAAGAAAAAAGAAAGAGTGTTCCATCACATACTGTTATTGGAATACATAATCATCCCAAAAATCCAGAGCCGAGTTTGGCAGATCTAAGAGCCTGTCGAGACAGAAAATATAAGTATGGAGTCGTAGTGTGTCATAATGGAAGAATATACAAATATTCCGTTTCAGATGATTTTAATGAACCTATGGCTGCCGGAGGTCTTGCATTTTTCCGTGACTTGGACTATACTCTAACACAAGAAGAAGCAGATGATATTATTTCAAAAGCGATAAATGTGTTAAGAGAAAGTGGAGTAGAAATGGAGGTGTATTAGAATGTCGGCTGAAGAGAAAAAAACTTTGTATAGAAAGATATGCGAAAAGCTAGGGTTTGAACCTTATAAGATGCCTAAATCTGATATTAGCTCTGAAAATGATAAGGAGGAAAACCCATTCACAAAATTGGATTTATCTGAATTAGTATTCCTATCAGATAATGGATTATTTGTAAAAGGTTTAGATTAAGAAGCACCGCTGGTTAACAGTTGGTGCTTTTTCTATGTTTAAAAAAGCGTCCTACGGGCGCTTTTTTATATGCAGCTGTGCATAAAACAGCAGAAAAATATTAAGGAGGTGCGAAATGCCCAAGAATATCGAAAAAGCGTATGCATTAAGCGACGCAAAGATTCAGTTCGTCTCCTTAGTTGATAAGGCTGCCAATAAGCGCCAGTTTCTTATCACCAAAGCAGAGGAAGGTTCGGCAACCTTCCAGTCATTTGGCCGGATTGTAAAAGCCGACAGTGAATCACACTTTGTAACTGGGATCGTGTACGAACCCATGGCAGAGGACACTGATGGTGAGTACATGACAGCTGAAGAGATTGAGAAGGCGGCTCACTGGTATATGAAGAATACCGGAGATGTCGATATTCAGCATTGCTTCGTCAAAGCTGATGATATCGATGTAGTTGAGAGCTACGTTGCAAAGAGTGATATGGACATAGATGGTACGCCTATCAAGAAAGGTACCTGGCTTATGACCGTTGAGGTCTGTAACTCAGCTGTGTGGGAATCCATACAGAAAGGTGAGATTACTGGCTTCTCAATGGGTGGGGTTGCTACCAGGTCCGACGAGGATGTGAACCTCGATGAGGTCGAAAAAGCTGAAGGAGTAGAGAAATCAATGGATGGAGTTCTAGAAGTTCCAGAGCCTTCTGATTCTTTCTTCAAGAAGCTGACAAAGGCTATCAAAGAGGCCTTCAAGTCCGAAAAGACAGAAGAAGCAACAGAGCAGGTTGCCAAAGGAGCAATGGCAGAGAGTTATGCAAGAAGAAGTAAAGATAGAAATCTTTACACAGCTTGGAGCTGCCTTGATGATGCACTCCAAGGATATCAGTACAACGCTGAAACCGGTGAATGGGGATGGGGTTATACCGTAGATCCAGAGGTTATCAGGGATACGCTTGCTGAGTTCAATGCCATAGTAACCAATATTCTCACATCTGATGACATCATCGGAGAAATCGAGAAGGCGGCAAAAGAGGCACCGGTAGAAAAAGCCGGAAGAAGCCTCAGTTCCAAAAATCTCAATGCACTAAAGACTATCTGTGGAAACCTCCAGAGCTTCCTTGCAGAGTTTGATACCGAAGGTACAGACGATGGAGCAGAGGATGGCGGAGACAGTGCCGATGGTGCTGGAGTATCAAAAAGCAAAACTTTGACGAAGGAGGATGAAAGCGAAATGAAGAAGTCAGAAGTTGAAGCAGTTGCGACAGAAGTTATCAAGTCGGCACTCGAACCAGTGATTCAGTCTATCGAAGATCTGAAGAAGAGTGAAGATAAGGCAACGGATTCGCAGGAAGTAACTAAGAATGATGGCAACGGTGATGACGCTGAAGATAGCGATGACAACATCTCTGAAGATGTAGTTAAGAGCATCGTCAAGGATGCGCTTGCTGATGCACTTGCACCTGTTACCCAGCAGCTTGATGCCATCAAGAAGTCGAGAGCACTTCCATCAAATCTTAATGATGGTCCTGCCTCAGTAAAAAAGAGTGAAGAGGTTCATTATCTTCACGGATTACTTTAATCAAGGAGGAAACAACAATGCCTAGAACAAATGAAACAATACTCAAGGACGCTCCTGCTGCTATAACAACGGGAGAAATCACACATGGTCTGCTTAATGCTTATCAGGCTGAGACTTTCCTGAAGCAGACTTTCGAAGCTACTCCGCTTATGGGAGAGATTCGTCATGTACTGAGACGTGAGAAGACTGGTGAGATCGACAAAATCGGTATCGGTCGTCGTATTCTCAGAGCAAAGGTAGAAAACACAGATGATGGTTACAGAGCAAAGCCAAACTACGGTGTAATCAATTACGCTACTAAGGCTGTAAGAGTACCGTGGGAAATCACAGAAGAGACTCTTCGAGAGAATATCGAAGGACAGGGATTTGAGGCTACAGTAACAAACCTTATGACAAAGCAGATTGGTGTTGATGAGGAAGATCTTCTTATCAATGGTGATGAAGCTGCTGCAAATGCTACTGATTTTGATGCATCAGAAAACTATACAGCTGGAAATTGTACTATATACAACGGAAAGCTTTATAGATTCGTTGCAAATCACTCAGCAGGTGCATGGAATGCTGCTCACGTAGAGGACATCGGAGTTGCTGATGATAAGGATTTCGTAAAGCTGGATGATGGATTCCTCAAGCAGATTAAGAAGAATGGACATAAGATGGACGCATCATCTTATACTGCTATGAATCTTGATCTTTATTACAAGATGCTTTCTCTTGTACCTAACAAGTACAACAACGGTTCTCTTCGTTGGATCATGAGTCCTACAAGAAAGCAGCAGTGGGATCTGTTCCTTTATCAGGCAATTATCAGCCAGGGAGGTTCAGTTCCTGAGTTTATTTTCAAGGCACCGGCTAGTATTCCAGCTCTTGAGTGCCCTAATATGCCAAATGATTCAATTATTCTTGCTGATCCTAAGAACCTCATCGAGGTTAACTCATATTCTGTTCAGATCAGAAAGACAACTGAAGGCAAGGAAGCTATTATGCAGGATAAGAGATTCTACGTTGTTCATTTCGATGTAGACTCACTGATTGAGGAGCCTGATGCTACTGGTATTATCATTGGACTTCCTGAATATAGCTTCTCATAGGAGGTGGCTATATGGCAGCGTTAATACTAAAAGAGGGACGCTCATATATGTACAAGGGCTATGTATTCCAAAAAGGGTACGCTACGGATGTTGATGAGGCAGACGTAGCATACCTTTTTGGTACTGGAAACTTTGAAATGATGGGTGGAATAGTCGAACCATCGGATGCTGAAGTTGTTATGGATGATGATGTAATCGAGGAACCCATGCAGTATGGCGGAAAGACACTCAATGATATGAACAAGTCTGAACTTGAAACCTTTGCGGCTTACAAAAATGTAGATATCAAGGGTGCCAATACAAAGGCTGCCATTACAAAAAAGTTAAGAGAAGCCCTTCCTGCATCAGAGCTTGAAGGCAAAATATATTACGGAAGTCCTACTATGGTAGAACTTCAGGACGAAATCTTATAAGGAGGATAGACCTATGAAATTAACAGCAGGCAACTTTGGAGAGTGCGGAAGCATGAATGCTTTCTTTGTTGATACAGTAAAGTATAACGATACTGGCATTGCAACAGGTGAGGTTATCTTCACAGCACCAGCTCCAATGATAATCACTCAGGTTTGCGTAGATGTAACTACTGCTTTCAATGCAGGTACTACCAATGTTCTCACTATTGGAACAAACAGTGATGTTGATAACATCTGTGGTTCATCTGATATTGCTGAGACAAAGGGACAGAGCACAAAGCCGGTATTTGTTCAGCTCAAGAAGGGCGACAAGATCAAGGTTAAGTATGCTCAGACTGGTACGGATGCTTCAGCAGGAGAAGCTGACATCTTCTTCATCGGAACTCAGTCTCCAGAATAAGGAGGTGAGACAGCGTGGCTACAAGACCGTGGGTAACACCATCTGATGTTAAAGCTTATTCAGACCTTGAGGATGTTACTTCAAGGTCTGAAACCAAGCTGGCGGTGGATATATCAAGAGCCGAGGCATACATCATAAAGTATTGCCATCACGACTTTTCTGATACAGAAAAGTACGCAACAATACCGGAAGATGTAAAGACTGCGGATATAATCCTCAGTGAATACTATGCTCACAAGCAGAAAGCCATCGGCAATCTGAAATCTGAAACATTCGATGATTATAGTTATACTTCGAATGAATCTGAATACATGCTAGCATCGCTCGGAATAGATGTATTGCTGGATCCTTATGTAGAGGCAGAAGCATCCGGGAAAATAACGATGCGGCTAAGAAAGCTGTAAGGAGGTGGACCTTATGGCATGGGAAGACTTTTTCAACCACAAATGCGACATATATCATATAGTGAAGTCTGACAACGATATAGGCTTTGGGGTGACTGATTCAGAAAGCTTCAGTTATCCTTCCGTTCCGGATTGTGACGATGTGGACTGCCATTTCATGATAAGGACCGGCAAAGCTATAGTAGTTCAGTCTGAACCTACGAATGATTATGATGCACGAATTAAGTTAGCTCTTCCGGCTGGTACAGATATCCGAATCAATGACAAGGTAGTATCGAAGGAGACAGGGCTAAGCTATATTGCTGAGCTTCCGAGAACCATCAAGCATAATCATCACATAGTGGTGTATATAAAGCGAGAGGGCACAGTAAAGGAGGCGATTTAATGGGACAGTATGTGAGCATAGATGTTACCGCACTTCGTGATTTTGCCAAGAAGCTGGAACAAGCAGGGGCAGGAGACATGAAGAAAGAGTTTGAAATATGGCTCGATGGAATTGGTAACGAGTTCTTACGAATCGTCACAGATGAAATCATAAGCAGGGAAGCAGTTGATACAAGACTGCTCCTGAGCTCCTTCACTAAAGGTGGCAATGGCAATATATGGGTTATGAATGAAGGCGGCCTTACCTTAGAGGTAGGTACCAATGTGGAATATGCAAAGTATGCCAATGACGGTCATCGACAGACTCCAGGGCGATTTATACCGGGGAGCTGGAATGGTGACCGTTTTGTGTATACTCCAGGCGCAAAGACTGGGATGGTTTTGAAAGCGAGCTGGGTTGAAGGAAAGCATTATTGGGAAGCCGCCATCAGGATCATCGAGAAGATGATGCCGACGCTTGTAGAAGCGAAGTTCAATCAATGGCTAAGTCAATATTTTGGAGTGTGATATTATGGCAGTTTTAACACAAGAGGTTGCAAGCCTGGTGCATTTCATAGATGGACTTGGTCTTGGAATCGTGAAAAATTATTTTGGAGAGCTTCCGGAAAGCTTTGCAGTACCCTCATTGTACTATCCTACTCCGGAGACGGATAACAGATCTTTCACTACCGATGGTTATGAGAAAGAATCAGTAATCTTTATGAAGGTGTTTGATAAGGATTCGATTGGAAGTGACAATATTGCACAGAACATCATCGAGGGCATAATGCAGGCAAGAAGGAACATTCCGTTATATGACGATAAAGGTGTAACAACCGGCAGAGTCTTTCACTTAAATAACGTGAAATCTCGAAACCTGGAAACGGGAGTCACACAGATAGAATTATCTTACAAGACGCATAGGTCTTACTTCGAGCCCGAATATCCGTCTGCAAAGAATATCTATTTTGAAGGACTACCTACAAATATCAATACCGAGGAGGACGAAGATGGCACAGAAGAACAATCCGAAGCCGGCACAGAAAGTGGAGAAGGCGGAGGAAACACCTAAGTACGAAGTTGCCGTTTTGAGAGAATACTGTTACGAGGTTCTCGGCGTCACCACATCAACATTTGATGGTGCGTTCTTTGATGCAGAGGACAGGACATATTCACTCGAAGAGGCAAAAGAAATATTAAATACATGGTTAAATAAGGAGGTCAAGTAAGATGGGCGGAACATTTAATGGACCAAAGATTCTTCCTGGTACTTATGTCAATTATAAGGCTAAGAAGAACACATCCCCTCAGAGCAGTGTAAGAGGTATTGCCGTGGTACCACTTGTAGGCTATGACTGGGGAGGCGCAACGGCACAGATGATTAAGGTTACAGCTGATAGTCCAGACGAGAACCTTGTTAAGCTTGGAAGATCTGTTTATTCAGGTCAGAGTCTTATCAGATATATCGCTCTGGCATTAGAGAATGCGGCTACAGTATATGCTTATGTACCAGCTCAGACCACAAAGGCTACAAAGACTAATGAGTTTAGTACCGGAAACAGCCTTACAGTTACTGCAAAGTATGGTGGTACTCTGGGAAATAAGATTAAGGTTACCAGCGTGGCAAATCCTTCAACCGGATTCGATGTATCAGTATATGTTGATGACGAGCTTGTTGAGAAGTATGAGAAGTTCACAACAGTTTCTTCTCTTGCAGCTCAGGAAAGCGAGTGGGTAGTATTCAGCGGTACTGGAAACCTTGAAGCATCAGCAGGAATCGCTCTTACAGGTGGAACAGATGCATCTGTTACAAATACAATTTGGACAAATTATCTCGATGCGCTCGAGAAGATAAAGTTCAATGCAGCTCTCGTTCCAGTTGAAGAGTCTACTCTGAAGACTGCGGCTGTTTCAAAGGTTAACTCTCTGAGAAATACAGCCGGAAAGACTGTACAGTTTGTCTGTGTTGACAATGAGGCTGGAAACATCGGTATCATCGATGTTGTTAACTCTTTCGCATACAGCGACAGCGACCAGCTCACAAAAGCTCAGGCGGCTGCATGGGTAACCGGTGCAGAAGCAGGCTCTACAAAGACAACATCCAATACCTACAAGGTAGCTGCTAATGCAACTATGGTTGTTGGAGAGCTTGGTATCGCAGACCAGGAAGCTGCTGTTAAGGCAGGAAAGATGTTCTTCTCAGTTGATGATGAAGGAGCAGTTATCCTTACATACGACATCAACTCACTCGTTAATCCGGATGCAAATCAGGATGATTCATATAAGAAGAACAGAGTTATTCATACTCTTGATGCTTTCGCAGACGACCTCAGACTTAATATCAGACCTAATCAGTTTGACAACAGTGAGGAAGGATGGGAGCTTATGACTGGTATCGGAAAGAGTCTTCTTGAACAGTACCAGGCAGATGGAGCTATCAAGAATGTTAATCCTGATGAAGACTTCGTAGTTGATAGAGCAAGAAGTGTTGGCGATAATGTTTATTTCAATGTCGCTGTTCAGCCTATTGACTCAGCTGAGAAGATCTACATCACTATAAATACTCAGTAAGGAGGGCATGAAAGATGGTAAATAAGCAGGGAATAAGCCTTCGTGAAGGTGCTATCTACTGGGATGGAACAGCTGTTGCAGGTCTTCAGACTGGCAAGATTGTATTCACACCAGAGGTTGCTACTTACAAGGTGGTCGGCGACAAGTCAGATAACTCAAGATGGCTTGGATATAAGATTACCGTTACTATTTCCGGACTCAAGTCAAACGACTTTATGAAGAAGAAGATTGCTGAGTACAAGAAGAGCGGTAAGACTCCTGAAATGACTATTCAGGGTTACAGAAACGATAAGAACTCTGACTATTATCAGGCTACAAAGAAGAACGAAATGGTTACAGCTGTTGGATGTGTTCCAACTGGCGATATCAATCTGTTTGACCTTGACACAAACGGTGAAGTAGTGACTGATGCATTCACTTTCAATGCAAAGGATGTAAACCTCTAAGTTCGGTGGGTTACGAGAACAAAAAACAAAGGGCTTGCAGATTGCTTCTGTATGCCCTTTTTAGTTCTCAACGATGAAATAGACAAGAATAATTGTAGAGAGCCCGTATGGTCAAATTACAGGGCATAGCGGGCAAATAAGGAGGATACTATGGCAGATTCTAATCTAAAAAGATTTATGAGACCTGAAATGAAAGCTGATGAGGCTTTTGAGGTCAAGATAAAAGACAAAGACGGAAAAGATATGATGATCAAGATAAGACGACTTCCAAGGAAGATCGTCAATGAAATAAGAGATGCATATACAACCAAGGAGATTGCTTATGACAAGAAAGGCAATCCTATATTCCGTGGACAGAGATTAGTAATGACTGAATCAAGAGATGAGGAAAAATATCTGAGACATCTTCTCTGTGAAGCACTTGTAATTCCGAAGCTGAATGATCCTGAACTGATGGAGTTCTTCGGGTGCGTTGATATGACAGATATGCCGGATGTGGTATTCACACAGCCAGAGCTTATCCAGGTTATCAATGAATATACAAGGATAGCGAATTATGAGCCTATGGGCGAAGAGGATGTTGATGCAGAACTCGTCAATGAAGCAAAAAACTCATAAATGAGGAGGTTGGAAGTCTGGCTTGGTGGACAGCATATCTGTTCGTCAATTATGGAGTGAAGCCTGAAGAGTTTTACGACCTGCCGCCTCAGACTAAAGCGTTCTACATAGCAGCTGCGAAGGTTGCTGAAGAGGACAGAAGAATTTTAATACACAGAAAGAGGGAGGAATTATATGGCTAATCTATCGGTTATATTTAATATGGTCGATAACATATCCAACAAGTTATCGTCACTTGGTTCTGGCATAGACTCTGCTGCTAATTCCTTTCAGAGAATAGAGCAAGAGGCTGATAGTGCATTTGACGGAATGGAAAGCGGAGCTGAAGAAGTCGAGCAGTCTATGGAGTCATTTGCAGATTCTATGGCCGATGGTTTGATTGAGGCGTTCCAGGAGATGAGCGAAGAAGCAAATCTCACAGAAGATGAAATGAGGGCAGTTTTCGAAGAGCTTCCGGGATTCTTCAGAGGAATGGCTGATGGAATAGAGGGCGAACTTACCGGTGTTGATGGCGAGCTGAACAAAACTGAAACTGAAGTTGAAGAGCTTGGTGAAGAGTTCAATCAGACTGGAAAGAAAGGTAAGAAGTCCGGCGAGGAAATGAAAGACGGCCTTAGTGCTGTTGAAGGATTCCTTGCAGCTGCCGGAATCGTTGCAGGCTTGAAAAAGATTGCAGACGCTTATGGCGAATGTGCAGAAAGAGCAGAAGAAACAGAATATGCTTTTGCAAAGCTAGAAACAATAGCAGGCGCTGGAGCTATGGGCTCATTACAGAACCAAATAGCTTCAATATCATCTGAACTGGGTGTGTCTCAGGATGCACTTGCAGATGTTGCTTACAATGCGATATCAGCCGGAACTGCAGTTGAAGATGCGGCTGATATGGCAGAGAGTGCTACAAAGCTTGCTACAGCTGGTTTTACTGATTCAGCATCAGCACTTAGCGTGCTTACAACAGCAATAAATGCTTATGGTGATTCAGCCGGAACAGCTACAGAAATAGCAGATTCACTTATTACAGTACAGAACCTTGGTGTAACGACAGTTGCAGATCTGTCAGCTAATATGGGTAAAGCGATAGCGACAGCCTCAGCTTATAACGTGTCCCTTGATAATCTGGAATCATCATACATAAGTATCACTAAAGCTGGTATCAATACAGCTGAGGGTACTACTTATATATCATCAATGCTGAAAGAGTTAGGTACTGAAGGTTCAAGTGTGGCCAAGGTACTTGAGGAGGAGACTGGCGAATCATTTGCACAGTTAATGGCAGATGGATATTCACTCGCTGATGTTCTTGGAATCCTCTATACGGCTTGTGATAATGATGCAACAGCTCTTATGAACCTTTGGGGAAGTGCTGAAGCAGGCAAAGCGTCAAATGCTATCGTATCTCAGGGACTTGAAGAGTTTAATGATAATCTCGTTACACTTCAGAACAGTGCCGGAGCTACAGCTGATGCATTTGAAACAATGTCAAATACAACCGAGTTTGCACATCAGAAGATGACGACATCCGTTGAAAACTTCAAGATAGCAGTCGGTGACAATCTCAATCCGGTTCTTACTGAAATATATGGTCTCGGATCCTCAATATTCGATACTATGGCAAGCATTACAGAGAAATGTCCTGCACTTACAGCTTTGATAACAGCTGGTGCGGTGGCTGTCGGTGTTCTTGCAGTGGCTATTACTGGTTACACAGTGGCTACTAAAGTGGCTACGGCGGCTGAAGCTGCTTATTCAGCTATGCTTGAGACCAGTGCAGGAGCTATGACATTAAAGCTCGGTCTGGTTGGAGCTATCACAGCAGCACTTGCTATCCTTGCAGTGTCATATATGGCAACGAGGGAAGAGGAAGAGCTTTACACAGCTTCTACCGAGGAGCTGAGCGACCAGCTGGATGACTTAAATCAGAAACACGCAGAAGCGGTTGAGAAATATGGAGAGGAGAGCCAGGAGGCTCAAGATCTTCAGACACAGATTGATGCTTTGGGAGAGGAATACGAATCTACAAAGATGACTCTCGAAGAGTTCTATGCAACTCTTGATAAGACTATCGACTCTCACGACGAGATAGTAAGCAAGTATCAGTCTACAAGAGATGAAATAGCAAGCACCTCGACAGAAACAGATAAGCTGATAACAAGACTTCAGGAACTGGAAGAAGCCAACGATGGCACATCAGAGTCTCAGGCAACTATGGAAGCCTGCGTTAAGAGACTTTCTCAGTTATATCCGGAACTTGGAATTACTATCGAAGATGTCAATGGTGACTTAGATACTTTAATTGAAAAGATAAACGGCGTAAACAGTGCTACAAAACAGACAGAGTATGAAAATGCTCAGTCAACATGGACAGCACTTGTGGCAGAACAGGAAGCTCTCGAAGCCACTCTTGAAGAGGCTGGAAAGAACCTTGATGCTGCAAGAGAAAGATATTCAGAGGCAGGAGTAGTAGCCGGTACCTATGCAGAGCTGACTGGAAATGGTGTTAAGGGTGCTCTTGACCAGGCGCAGGATGCATACGACAGAGCTAATGATGCTCTCGAAGAGAATAAGCGTCTTCAGGAAGAGTGCATGGATACTATGGAAGGTTATACAGATGTCCTTGCCGGAACATCTGAAGAGACTGTAAGCCTTACTGATGCCATGACAATAGCGGCGGCCAACTATCAGGAAGAGATAGAGGCACTCGCTGAAGAATATCAGGCGGCTTATGATGCGGCTCTTACAAGCATTGAAGGACAGTGGAGCTTGTGGGAAACAGCTGATGAAGTTGCTACCGCATCCATTGAGGACATGAATGCTGCAATGGAAAGCCAGACAGAATACTGGAACAATTACGCCGATAATTTAGAGAGCTTACACGCTCGAAATATAGAAGGCTTGGACGAGATGGTTGCATCTATGGATGATGGTTCATCAGAATCTGCGGCTTATTTGCAGGCTATGTCAGAAGCATCGGATGAAGAACTGGCGGCTATGGTTGCCAACTTCGAAAACTTGCAGGAAGCACAGTCATCAACAGCTGATACTATGGCAGAACTGGAAACAGATTTCTCAGCAAGATGTTCAGAAATAGAGGCTGACTTTACTGCAATGATTGAGAATATGAATATGGATACCGAGGCGGCGGCAGCTGCCTCCTCTACTATTCAGGCATATATCAATCAGATTAAATCAATGAAGTCTGATGCTGTCAGTGCGGCATCTGATATAGCAAGCAGTGTGTCTGCAGCATTGAATACTGGAAGTGGTGGAGGATCAACAGAACATCATGCAGCTGGTACCCTTGATTCAGGAGATGTCTATATAGCAGGTGAGAAAGGTCAAGAGCTTATCCTCTCCGGAGGACACGATACTGTATTCCCTGCATCTGAGACGGAAAAGATAGTTCAGGCTGTTCAGAATACATACGGTGGTAACAATGAAGATAATTCACAGACCATCACAGATGAAAGCAACAGAGGAGATACCAATACTTATATTATCAATTCTGAAGCCGGAAATAATGAAAGCACCAAGAGCTACAAGGAGATAACGCTTGAAATAAAGGGTGCCGGATCAATTCAGATAGATGGAAATGCTACCAAGGAATCTGTTTGGGAGACCATTAAGGATAATATCAAGTCGTCAGTAATGTCAATCCTAAGCGAAGAAATCTACGAAGGAAGTGAGGGTGCTTATGAGTTCTGAGATGTATCTTACTTATGATTCAGATAAAAAGAAGCTGAGATTTCCCGTCGTTCCGGAGGAGATTGAATGGACCTACGGAAGCGAAGATGATTCTACTTACATTTATGGCAAGGGCGAGGTTGTTACAGCAAAGAAGCCTTCTGCCAGGGTGGCCAAGTTCAGCAGTTTCTTCCCTGCAAAACCATGTCAGGGGAGTGTACCAAAAGAGGAACTTAAAAGTCCTAAGAAGTGTGTTGAGTTCCTTGAAAAGGTGCAGCAGCTTCCCGGTTGTGCGAGATTTATCCACACCGGGGGAGCTCATCCTGTTTCAATGAATTGCAGGATATCATTCACCATAAAAGAAAAAGGTGGAGATACTGGAACAATTCATTACTCAATAACGATTAAAGAATACAAAGAAGTCAAGGCTCGAAAGATTAAGGTTAAAAACAACTTCAAGGTGGCCAAGATCAAACAGCAGACAGAGAACAGAGCTACAACACAGTCCACTACAAGGACTTATACAGTAGTATCAGGAGACTGTCTGTGGAATATAGCTAAAAAGTTTTATGGCAACGGAGCTGAGTATATGAAGATTTATAATGCCAATTCAGGCGTTTTTAATGGCAGAAGTCCGAATCTCATATATCCCGGTGATGTGCTTACAATCCCGTAGGAGGTGGCGGTATGGGAAAGATACAGCTGATAATCCTGAAGGGGCAGAGTGGTTATGATGTGTCAGGGTTCGTCAAGTCCATAGTATGGTCCGGAAAGAAGAGCTCTGCACCTCGTACCCTCGAGGTTACTATGCTTGATGATTACGAGCGCCAGGGCGGTTCTGATTATGCAGGCAGAGTAGGAATGGTGCTTGAGGAAGGCTGGACCTGCATATTCAAGTGGGAGGGCAAAGAGCTTTTCCGTGGAATAATCATGAAACAGTCCATAACTCAGGCTAAAGAAAACAAATGGAAGGCATACGATGTGTGTATGTACCTTGCAAACAGTAAGGATAGCTTCACCTATGAGAACGTCCTTGCTACGCAGGTGTTTGATGACTGCTGTAAGCGTTGCGGCGTTCAGGTTGGAAAGTCGGTCAAGACCAATTACAACATTGAGAGTCTGACTAAGTCAAAGACAACCTTCTATGACTGCATACTCGATGCTCTTTCGACAACATATAAGAATACCGGCGAAAGATATTATATCAGAGCCGAAGGAAATAAGGTCAGTCTTCTTCGGAGGGCTGAGCAGGTGACTCAATGGGTAGTTGAAGTTGGTGAAAATGTATCAGCTTACAGCTTTTCAGAGTCGATTGAGAAAATCAAGACCAGATACCGAATCTATTCCAAGGAAGGAGAGGTACTGAGGGAAGAAAGCAACACCAAGCTTGAAGATGCTCTCGGAACTCTTATAGCGATAGATGAAGCAGACGAGGATTACACCGAGGCATCTCTTAAAGAAATGGTTGAAACCATGGTTGAGGAAAGCGGTTCTGCTACAAAATCTCTTACTGTAACTGCAGTTGGAATCATATCGGCAATCTCCGGAGGATGTCTATATGTCATTATCCCACATCTTGGTCTGAAGAGAACATTCTATATCGACGAAGATAAGCATACTTTCAGCGGTGAAAGACACTCGATGCAGGTTAAGCTCAACTTTGCTACTGATATAAATAAAGCAGGTTAGGGGGTGGTTATATGGCTCAGGATGAATCTACCTCAACAAGCATATCGGAGCTTATCAAACAGATAGCAGGTAATTCTGTATCAACAAGTGATGTTTATGAGGGTAAGGTAACTGGTGTGAGTCCATTAAAAATAACCCTTGTGAATGATGAAAAGATAGTTCTTTCTTCGGTTAATCTGGTAGTTCCAGAGCATCTGAGAAAGAAATCATCTCCCGTCACTTTTGATGGGGTAACAAAATATGTAACCATCTTCGAAGATCTGAAAGTAGGAGATAAGGTGTATCTGCTTACGTACAACAGTGGCAAGAAATACTTTGTTCTCGACAGAATATAGGAGGTAAACGGATGGCTTTAACAGATACTACACTGGTCCTCGATATAGAAACCATCGAGGATGATTCGAGTGATCTTACCCGTACCTATAAGATGGACTTTGAAAGTAATAGGATAATGGGATTCACAGATGGTCTGGATGCTCTCAAACAGGCTATAACGAAGATTCTTTTTACGGAAAGATTCAAAAACCTCATATATTCCAATGAATACGGAAGCGAGGTTAAGTCCTGCCTGATGTCTGAAGGATGCACGAACGAGTTTCTGAATGTCGAGATTCCGGCACTCATAAAAGAGGCTCTGATGCAGGATGTCAGAATACTTGATGTGGATGAATTTAATCTCAAATTCGAGGGTGACTGCGTTCAAATCGAATGCGATGTTACAACGATATATGGAAATATTGAAGTAAAGGCGGTGGTTTAATGTTTGAAAACGAAATGTCCGAAGAATATTGGAAAGCCATAGCAGAAGAGATGGGTGAAGAACTCGGAGTAGATACTCGTGAAGGTTCAGTATATATGGACACTCAGGCTGGCCACATTCTTAGGATCTGCAAGTTCTACGGCGACCTTGCTCAGCTTTATGATATGTATTCCGTTTCCACAGCTTATGGAGATGTACTTACAGAGATGGCTTCAAGGGATGGTATTTCAAGAATACCAGCTGCACCGTCATATTGGACTGCTACCTTTGACGGAACTACGCCGGATGCTGGTACAAGATTTATGTGCGGAGAATATTACTTCACATATACAGCTGTTGCAGATGATTTATATCTGCTTGTTGCCGAAATACCTGGAGATGAGACTAACAATCTTCAGCCAGGAAGCCAGCTGATACCGATGACTAATATTGAAGGCCTGAACTCGGCAACACTTGGTACCTTATATATGGCTGGATATGATGAAGAGTCGGATGATGCGCTTAGAACAAGATGGAGAGAAGCAAAAGCAGGTCCGGCAGAAAATGGAAATAAAGCGCACTACAAAAAGTGGTGTGAGGAAGTTGCAGGCGTTGGCCGAGCAAGAATACTTCCATTATGGGGCGGTCAGAATACAGTTAAGGCTGTCCTTTTTTCATCTGAAGGATTCAATGTTACAGAAGCACTTGTTGAAGAAGTGCAGGAATATGTTGATCCTATCGTTGATGGTTTTGAAGTAGAGGTGGATGGAGTTACATATACATTTGGTGACGGAATGGGTGAAGGTGTGGCCAACATGGGAGCACACTTCCTAGCTGTGTCCGCAACCCCCGTTAATTTGACCGTCACGGCTACTATCAGCGTTAAGACGGGTTACACAATAGAACAAGCTACAAACGCTGCTACAGAGGCATTCACAGCCTATCTGAAGGAACTGGCACTTGGTACCGCTGAAGATACCAACGAAATAGTTCGAATCAGCCAGATAGGTTCTATACTGACAGGACTGGAGGCAATCCTCGACTATGAGAATCTGAAACTGAATGGCAGCGCAAGCAATCTTGTAGTTGACAGCAACTCTGTCGCTGTCCTATCGGGGGTGGTGTTCAATGCTTGATCATGATGTTTTTTATAACAGACAACGCAGTGGCTTTGAGGAAATCAACAGCTATATGCCGAAATATATACTTGTATTCCTAGAGATGCAGGCAAATAACAAGTTTGCCGGATACACTCTTGACCTTGTCGCCGCAGAGATGGAAAACTTCGTGAAAAACTGGTTCTTTGATACGATGGATGAAGCTACTCTGACTCAGTATGAGAACTTCTTAGGACTGACCGGATTCGGAGTGCTGAATATACAAGACAGAAGAAACCTTGTGAAGGCTTCCTGGATTGGTGGTCAGAAAATGAGCCGTCCGAGAATAAAGGCTCTGGTAAAAGCATATCTTGCAAGTGATTGCGAGGTGCATTTTACACACGTTTTGAAGATTAGTCCAGTTATTAAGAATCCTGATGCGACTCTGTATCTCGGAGAACTTCAGGACATTTTATATAATCAGATACCTGCTCACATAGAATGGGTACTCAGTACAATCATAGCTTACGGCGGAGGTGTCAATGTTACTTCCGCAGTAAGACACTGGGCATATCCATTCGAATTATGTGGCACAAATCCTGATATAGCAACTCTCGGAGCAGCTATTGAAGATGAAATAATAGTAGATGAAGATGCAAAGACCTACGGTTATCCATTCCTTTCGGAATCCGACACCAAGGCTGGTACCAATCCAGATATCAGCACATTGGGTGCAGTCCTTACGGATGATGTAGAAGTGGAGTCAACTGATAGTTCTAACACATACGATGTGCCACCGGCACACGAGGACAACTAATGAAAGGAGGATTGCAATGGGTTATACATCAGATTTCTTGGCCAAGCGCAGGAAAGCGTGGCTGAGACGTATCACCAAGGCACAGTATTACACCAACGGTGCGTGGCGTGATGGAGCAATTACGACCAAGGAAGTATCCGGAACAAATATGATAGTTCGTTTCGAAGCTGCCGATGGTGGAAGCACAGCAATTACACAGCTGAGACTTATTGATGAAGACGGAAGCGTTGCTTATACAGTCGGTGTCAATATTCAGCGCAGTAACAGTAGGAGAGGTGCACTTCTTGAGATTGTGTCCTCATTAACAGCAACTTAATAAGGAGGTTAAGAAATGGCTTTCGTAGATCCTATTATGTGGAAGGACGATGTCAGAGACCCGGCCAATACCTTTTCCGTTACAGATAATCCTGATGGCACAAAAACCATTGAGAGAGCAGGAAGAGCTATTCAGGAGGGAACTCAGCAGAGTGCTGCCAATTTTAATTATATGGATAATGCAGGCTTCGAGGCTCTGCAGATGGCTGTCATGAATGCTCAGGAGCTGAGACAGCATCAGAGAAGATTTGATGAAGTTCAGGAAGATCTTGAGCATCTCGATGATGAAATCATAGGTCAGACAAAGACGGTTACTCTTACCAATACCCTCGAATATCCTTTCAATAATTCAAAACAGACAGTAGCCATTACTACAAGGGCGAACACCGATTATAGAGTTACAGTCGAGATTCAAGGCGCTCCTGATAATGTCGGAGAAATCTTCATTACTGACAAGACTGTAAACACATTCAAGATTCAGCACACCGGTTCGGCCAAGTCCGTTACTGTTAAATGTTATATAACGGGAGGTAAAGAACTTTATGGCTAATGTGATCATTAAGAGTGATGAAAGAAGACAGCAGGAGAGAGAAACACTTGCTCATTACGGAGTTAATCCGGACAAGGCTACAGCTGAGCAGAGAGAACTTGCTTCTGCTATCAATAATGGTGTGAACACCGCATTCAATGAGATGAGGAGGAACGAACGATGATTGTTATCGAAGTTAATGTCGGTCCAAAGATAGATTATGAAGTGGCCGGAACAAAGATTACTTTTGATGATGAGCTGATGCTCAACTTGAAGAAGTATGAGCAGGATGATCCTGTCGAAATCGACATATGCGCAGATAAGAACGGAAATCTTACAACAGCAATTTCATGGCGCACTGTTGCTCAGATTGAGATCCCTGCAAGAGAGTACACAGAAGAACCGGGAGAAGAAGAGGGAACAACAGTTCCAGTTCCGGTACCGTTTGATATGGATAAATGTACTCTGAAGCTGTACTCATTAAATTAAGAAGGAGGAAATAGACAATGGGAAATTTTGACGAGATGGCGCTTGCCGTTGAGATGCTTTCCGGCGGTAAGAACAAGGTACTTCTTGACGACTTAGGGCTTCCTGGCATCTATGTTGTTATTCCAAAAGGAACAAACAGCGTAATAGGTGGTGACGGTTCAGTCGTTCATCCGGCCTTCAAGGTAAACGGAGTAGAAAAGGAATCTATTCTGATTTCAAAGTATCATAACTATGTATATAATGACAGAGCATATTCGCTTCCGGGAAGGCTTCCGAAATATAATGTAAATCAGAATATTTCAAAAACATATTGTACTAACAAGGGTAAGGGATTCCATCTCTTTACATTTGCGGAGTGGGCTTACATAGCTCTATGGTGTAAGAAGAATGGAACAATGCCTCATGGGAATAACAACTATGGTAAAGATTCGGCATATCCTTATGAAATTGGAGTTAGTATTGGTGGTAAGGATAGTTCAAATAGAACTCAGTGGACTTCTCCGGGTTCTGGTCCTGTTACATGGGCGCACGATTGGACTAATGCTGGTATCTATGACCTTAATGGAAATATCAATGATTGGACAGATGGAATGAGAATTGTTGATGGTGAGATTCAGATCATTGCAAACAATGACGCAGCTCTTGGAGCTGATTGTGATACTGGTGCAGACTCAACACTCTGGAAGGCAATTATGCCGGATGGAAGTCTAGTAGCACCTGGAACATCAGGAACTCTGCATTATGACTATCTTACAAGCAAGATAACACTTGCAACATCTACAACTGATGATGGTTCTACATATCGATCAACTGGATTCAAAGACTTAGCTCTTGAGAGTGGACTTAGTGTTCCGGAACTTGCAAAGCTGCTTACTCTTTATCCAGATCAGCCAGGCGAGGACGTATATGGAGGAGATATGAGATACGTAACGCTTGCCGGAGAGCGTTTGCCGTGCTGCGGCGGGGGCTGGGTCGACGGCGCCGCCGCTGGCGTCTTCTCCGTGAGTCTGGGCTATCCCCGCTCGAACGCCTACGGCACCGTCGGCTTCCGGTCCGCTTATGTTGATCTGCCATCTGCATAACTGTAATCTGCTTAGGGCGACGATAGTCGCCCTATTGTTTAGACAACTGAATAATGATAGAAAATATCGAAATACGATATAAAAAAACAAAACAGACAAAAATATCACGATATGTGATAGTATGGCGGAGTGGTGAATGGAATATACATATACGGATGAAGAACAAATGGAAGAATTGAAGATACTGCAAAAGACCTTCGATATGATGGAGTATGCATATCCTGCGCTTGCTCAATATCCGAAATCAGAGAAGTTTGCACTGTGCACAGATATAAAGAGATGTATGGATACAATGCTGGAAAGAATTATCGAGGCAAATAAGAAATATTATAAGAAAACTACTTTGCAGGAGCTTGATGTTGAGATAGAAAAACTGAGAGCTTATATCAGATTATCTTACAAGTTGGGATTCTTACCGATGAAGAAATACGATATTTGGTCAGGGATGATAGACGAGATAGGTCGTATGCTTGGTGGATGGATGAAGAGTCAACAAAAATAGGGAATAGGATACAGCGTTTGCCGTACTGCGGCGGGAACTGGAACAACGGCGCCAACGCTGGCGTCTTCTACGTGAATCTGAACAATCCCCGCTCGAACGCCAACGGCAACATCGGCTTCCGGTCCGCTCTACTCTCAATAGTCAGATGCAGGATACCTACTGGGTAAGCTGTCAGTACAGAGAGGTAAAGGATCCTATTTCCTCGCTGAGAAGCGAAAAATCGTATAGGTGAGAATGCCGGAAGTAACAATATGTGAAACCTGCAATGACCGAGAGGATAATGCACCTATGATTAAGAATGTTTTTGATGAAATATTCACTTATGAAAATATATACCAGGCTGTCAAGGATAGCAGTGCAGGCAAGAGATACCATCAAGAAAATCTTGCTTTCTGGGGAAGACTTGAAGAAAACATCCATTACATTCAGGAATCTATGAGAACGCTTGATTTTCCACCTGATGAATATAATTTCTTCTATGTATATGAACCAAAGCTGCGAAAGGTAGTTTATTCAGATTACCGGACCAAAGTCATAGCAAGGTCGATATACAATGTCCTTAATCCTGCATTCAGCAAGACCTTTATAGAGGACTCGTACTCGTGCATAAAGGATAGAGGACAGTTGGCCGCTATGCAGAGATTGAGTGGCTGGATAGACTATGTCAATAAAAGTGGCAAGAAATGGTACTATCTGAAGTTAGATATCGAAAAGTTCTTTTATAGAATTGACCATGACATTTTAATGGATATTCTTAGGAAGAAAATCTGTGACAAGAAGCTTCTTCCGGTGTTAGAACATTATCTATGTGATGCCTCGATGGCTTTTGGACTTCCTCTTGGAAAGACGAATCCTATGAAGGTACCACAGGAGGAAATGTTATGGGATGTGGGGATATCTATTGGTGGTGGACTTTCGCACTTATATGGAAATGTCTATCTGAATGAACTTGATCAGTATTGTAAGAGAGAACTTCAGATACATTATTACATCCGATTTATGGATGATATTATTATTCTGTCAGATGACAAAGAAAAGCTTCACCAGTATTATGAGCTGATGAATTGGTTTGTAACCTCAAAATTGAGATTACATTTCAATGAAAAAACAGCGATAAGACCGGTTACACAAGGCGTTGAGTTTGTGGGATACATGATAAAGCCAGGAAATGTAAGGCTGAGAAAATCAACATCTCTTCGCATGAAAAGGCATTTGAAGCATACTCAGAAGCTTTATAGGGATTATCGTATAAGCTTCGATAAAGCAAATCAGACTGTGCAAAGCTATACTGCAATGATGAAGCATTGCAATAGTGATGCACTCAGGAAAAAGATATTTGATAATTTGGTATTCACTCACAATAAGGAGTTTATAGACGATGGATGGAGACCGTAGTTTATTGGAATTGATTGATATCTACTCTCGGATGATAGAGGAGCAGAACAATACAATAAATACATTAACGGAAATAATAAAGAAGCAGGCTGTCGAGATTGAACAGTTAAGAACACTCGCAGATCTGCCAGAAGTTACATAGAATGTTGCAGCATTCAACCTATTAACAGAGCCTTTGAGGGCTCTTTTTATTTTTTAGGAAAGAGGTGAGACCAGAATTGTATGCGATATTATTCAAAGTAACTGAATGGCTTCTAGGTGGTAGTGGTTCTCTTGAAAGACTTGCTAATGCTATTGTAGGAGGCGATAAATAATGAGTAAGGGTGAAATTGTGTCCGCAATCGTCGGCGCTCTTGTAGGAGGTGCCGGGCTTGTCGGTCTTCTCTTTGCCTTTATAAGAAGGTATATCGAAAACAAATTGATAAAAAAAGAAGATGAAGATAAACGAAGAAGAGAGCAGAGACTTAACCGGATTAAGGCAGAGGATGAACTGATGCATTGTACGGGAAGGCTCTTTTTTTGGATGCACAAAGCGATAGTCTCTGGCGAACACAATGGAGATCTTGAGAAAGCATTTGAAGCCTATCAGCAAGCTGAAAAGATTAGAAAGGATTTGGACAGAGAGATTATTGCCGAGAATGAATTGGAGGTAGAAAGATGACACTACATATTTTTTTGTTAGGACTTTTGGTTGTAGCAACATTCACAACTCTTGTAACGCAGGCTGTGAAGACACTCCTGGACGAGCATGGTAAGAAGTATTACTCGAATACGCTTGCCGGAATAGTAGCTATCGTCCTTGCAGTAGGTCTCTCAATCGGCTATGCGGTAGTAAAAGACGTCAATGTTGATGCTGCTTACATAGTATATATCGTAGCACTCACATTACTTGGATGGTTGTCCGCTATCGTGGGATATGACAAGGTAATGCAGGCATTGACACAGATTAAAGAGAAGAAGTAGAAGGGAGAGATTTATATGAGTAAGTTTTCATCATTGTGTAACAATATTATAGATTTCGGAACTAAGAAGAGTAATACGAGAACCGAGAAGGTTGTCAAGATCACTCCTCACCACATGGCAGGAAACATTCTGGCTGGAGACTGTGCCAAGATGCATAGAGATGGAGACAGAGAAGCTTCTGCCAATTATTACATCGGATCAGACGGATTCATCGTTGGCGGCGTGTCTGAAGACCGTCGTGCTTGGACGTCATCTTCAGGATGGAATGACCAGAGGGCTATAACCATCGAGGTGGCCAACAAAAGCGGAGAACCGAACTGGACCGTATCAGACGCAGCTTATAAGAGTCTTGTTAAGCTCTGTGCAGATATATGCAAGAGATATGGAATTGATCCACATTGCACCAAAACAAAAGATGGAACCATTACATACCATCAGATGTTTGCGGCAACATCCTGCCCGGGACCATATCTGAAGGGTAAGTTCGATAATGGTACTTTCGAGAAGGATATTAAGGCTGCAATGGGTGGAGAACAGAATAAGCCTGAAGTATCAGATGTTCTTTACAGAGTCCAAGTTGGAGCATTCAAGAAGGCTGATAATGCAAGGGCTATGAATGACAGAATAAAGAATGCTGGATTCGATACATATCTCATTAAAGTCGGAGATCTGTACAAGATTCAGGTTGGAGCTTTTGCGAAGAAAGAAAATGCTGAGGCTATGGAGAAGCAGATAAGATCCTTTGGTTTTACTGATACATTTATTACTACTCAATCTGGAGCAGCTGTTAAGCTTGATGGAACTGCCAAGAAGTCAAATACAGAGGTGGCCAAGGAAGTTATTGCCGGTAAATGGGGCAACGAGCCTGAGCGTAGCAAGAAACTCAAAGCGGCTGGCTATGACGCTGAAGCGATTCAAAGCATCGTAAATGAACTGATGAGATAGTTGAACACAGTAATCCTCATATCATAATTCGTTAGATTATAACCTAAACTGATATTTATTATCACTTTCGATACTTTCAAATCGAAAGGTGCTAAAATCTATCGGTAAAGGAGCGATGGCGTTATGATAAGGATTTTACTATCGTCTATCTTAGGGGAAAGGAGAATTACCCAGGCTAAGCTTTCTGAGATGACCGGTATCAGACCGAACACTATCAATGAGTTGTACCACGAATATGCCGAAAGAGTGTCCTTGCAGAACCTTGATCTGCTATGCAAGACATTAGACATAGAGTTGGACGAGTTGATTAAGTTTGTTCCTGATGATTCACCGGAAGCAAAGAAACCAAACCGGTAGCTCTTAATACCTAAGCTCTACGGAATCAAGTGCTGCAACACTTTTCCATTCATCAATTTGAGGCACGGATCTTGACGGTCTGTGCCTCTTTTTTTATTGCAATTCTTACCCTAACAGCCTGAAATGCGTATTACATTGTCCATACATTTCTCTACATTCTGTTGCATTATAGCGGAGACTCTTATTGAAGATATCCAGATCAAGACCATTCTCGATGTATCCTGTTCTCACGACATCTATGTAATACTGAGATGGTCTTCCCGGAAGAGCCTTCGGTGAGATTATATAGACCATCCCTTTTACAATACCTCGGCCGGTTTTGACCTCAACGGTATCTTTATAGTAGAAGGTTGGATACCCCTCGTACCTGTCAAGATTCTGTTCGTCCAGATCCTCGATTTCCCATACAACTACTGGTACATTTACTCCCTTTTCCGGGATGATAGAGGCGTAGGATCCGGTCTTACTGCCTCTGTAGACCAAGCGGTAATCCTTTAATACTCCTCGACCATAAACCGATGCTGTAGGGCATCTCCGAGCCAT